>JACCDH011073729.1_pt1 | contig 24844 bp, 27 predicted proteins | sample 7442481 | NCBI WGS metagenome assembly JACCDH01 (sample SAMN15323433, study PRJNA562643) | freshwater metagenome | isolation source: river surface water | place: USA:Blue River Watershed | collected 2017-08-15
ACCACATGAAGTTAAGCGGACGCTGATGCGTTTTCGCGACGCCGAAGTCACGCCCCTCATTCAAGGGGTTAGCAAAGCTGTCCAACCCTCAAACTTTTCTAGCTTTTTACCTGATTTTATGCGATAGTGCTTGTCCGTTCGCGACTACCCTCTTCTCATCATCCAACGGTTAGGTTGGTTATGGTGGATGGGATACTAGGAGTCGCCGCGCGCAGGAAGGGAGCGTACGTTGGTACGTGACCGCCCGAGCACCGGCGAGGACGACGTAGACCGCCGCCAGAATTAACCGGATTATGAGAACAAAAAAAGAGGGCTTTAAGACGAATCTTAAAGCCCCAAGTCGCTCGGCAAGCAACTGAACTCCAGCGTTTCCGCTGGGATTGGATAAACAAAAGGCGTCAGTTCATTCTGGCGCCTTTTGCGTTTAGGCGAGACCACCAGCCGCTTTGGCTGTCGGTTCGCGGTGATTTTTTTGCGCGCTGCGCAGTAATCGTTTTATATGCGGCATTCACCGACGCGAGTTGGTCGGAGAGCATGGCGATGGTTTCGGAACTTGCACCTGCCGCGTGGTAGCGGTCGGGGTGAAGCATTTGCACGCGCGCCATGTAATGCTCGCGCAGTTCGCTGTCGCTGGCGCGGGAAGAAATACCCAGCACTTCATACGGCGAGGCACCCACCTTCACCATCGACTTAGCAATCAATGCACGAAATGTTTCGCGGGCGATGCCAAAAATATCGGCAACGGCGCGAAGCAGTTCCAACTCGGCAGCGTTCAACCCTGCGTCCGCCGTGGCGATGCGCAGGAGGCGCTGCATGAGATCCATATGCAGCGCTTCGTTGCCAACACTCATGCTGGCGATCTGACGTGCGTATTGCAGCGCGGAGCTGTTGTCGGTCACGCGCTGAACGAACAGGCTACGATTTTTTGCAATCTCTGCCGCATCGCCCTCATCAAACAGGGCATGGAAGGCAGCATATTCTGCTTTGTTGGGGGTGCCATCCACGCTGGCGAGTTTTGCCGCGAGGGCAACCAGCGCATGACTGAACGCAACCGATTCGAGATGGGCATGCGAGGCAACGACCGCAACATTCATCGCCGCCGCACGCGGAGCACCGAAGAAAGGATTCACGAAACTTGCGAAGCTGGTCATAGGGGGCGTGGCGTGCTCTTGCGTTAATTTCTTGTTAGGAACACTATATATAGATTTGGCCATCGGATGACAACAACATTTTGTGGTTACTGTGAGTGTCTAGCCCATGTCCGCGGTCATGCTTTGTGCCGCAAATCTGTCCACAGCAGATACTAACAGACGCATCAAAAAATGTCGATGCATTGTTGTCGATTTTTCATCGCGTCGTAACGAAATCGTAACACTCTTCTGCTAGCGTGGATGAATCGGAATTCTTTCGGAGGGCTTTGCTATGCCACAGACGCGCATTCTCAAGAAAGGCTGTCATGGCGACGATGTGCGCCAGCTTCAGAAGGATTTGATTGCGCTGGGATATGGCAAATTACTGGGCGCACACCAAGCGGATGGTGACTTTGGTGCGAATACAAAAAAAGCCCTCATTCAATTCCAACGCGACTTCGGGCTTGAAGATGATGGCAAGGCTGGAACGCATACGCTGGCGGCATTGGCGCTCAAGAAATCTGCCGGACAAGAACATCAACCGTTCAGCCCGCTAAGCGTAAAAAAACATCGCTGCCCTACTCCCTCAACCGATTCGCCGCCGCTTCCGTTTTTTGACATAATGAAACAGTTTGAAGGCACGCATACCGCGTGGCTGCCTAAGGGCGCGCCAGCTCCCGATGCAGAAATTAAACGCCCGCTGATTGTGATTGACCCTGGGCATGGGAGATTTGTGGTGGATCGTTCTTATGACGATTTGAACAATATGCGCGTTGGTAGCATCGCAAATGATTGTGGTGCAGTTGGCAAAATCGATGGCCGTACGGTTTATGAAAGCACCATCAACTTAGCCGTAGCAAAAAAGTTGGCGGAAAAACTGGAAGCTGCCGGCTTTGAAGTGGAGCTGACGCGCGACGATGCAACGGATGTGTTGCCAAGCCGATTCGCCGCACGCCGCAACCTTGAAAAAGGCCGAAAGGAATTTCATCTTACACTGCATGCGGATTCTGCTGCTCCGCGCGAATGCGGCATTGATGCGTATTACGCGGAATCGCTTTCGAAGAAATCCAACTCTGCCGCATTCGCGCGCGCACTTGCGGGCGGCGCTGCCAAGCAGCATGATACCAGCCTGTTGTTGCCGAGCGCCTTTGGCGACACCCCTGCGGCACTGGTTGAAATCGGCAACATGAAAAATAAAAAAGACTTAGCGCTGATGACCTCGGAAGCGGGTCAGGAATCCATCGCCGACATTTTGGCACAACGGATTATTGGCCACTACAAAGGCGAGCTGACCCCGCAGATTACGCCTGTAAGCAGAACGGCGTTGGCCTTGGATGTAAAGGGTGAGCCCAAGTTGCCATCGCTGCCCCGCCGTGCTTCGGTGCGCCATAACGAGCTGTAGAATAGTTCGTAATCACTACTAGACGTTTTGCCTCTGGGGCTTTATGAATGGGGGTATCTTCAACCACTCCCAAGGTATCCAGCGCTATGAGCTCCAAAACCCCACCGAAGACCCCTATCTATGAAGGCAAAGCAAAGAAGCTGTTCGAGGGGCCAGAACCCGGAACGCTGATCCAGCACTTCAAGGACGACGCCACCGCGTTCAACGCCAAGAAAAAAGGCACTATTCAGGGCAAGGGGATTATCAATAACAAAATCTCTGAATTCCTGATGTCGCGCCTGAACGACATGGGCATTCCGACACACTTCATCCGCAGCATCAACATGCGCGAGCAACTGGTGCGCGCGGTGGATATTGTTCCTGTGGAAGTGATTGTGCGCAACTATGCGGCTGGTTCGTTCGCCGAGCGCTTTGGTGCGTTTGAAGGCGAATCGCTGGGCTCGCCGCTCATGGAATTCTGCCTGAAGGACGACCGCTTGGGCGATCCGTTCATTTCCGAAGACCATATCTTCGCGTTCGGCATTGCCCAGCCCGAGGAGATGGATGAGATTCGCCACTACGCACTGCGTATCAACGATATTCTCTCTGGCCTGTTCTATGGCCACGGCATTCGCCTGATTGATTTGAAGCTGGAGTTTGGCCGCTTCTATGAGGGCGAGCATGAAATCATTGTGCTGGCAGATGAAATTTCGCCCGACACCTGCCGTTTGTGGGATCTGAACACCAACGACAAAATGGACAAAGACCGCTTCCGCCGCGACCTTGGCAAGACCGAGGAAGCATACCGCGAAGTGGCGCGCCGCTTGGGCGTTCTGCCAAACATGAGCGTGGTGGAAACGCCAAGCTTTGGCGGTGCGGCTAAAAAACCTGCCAAAGGCAAGGCAACGAAAGTGGCCACGAAGCCTAAAGCAAAACCAAAGAAGAAATAGCCATGAAAGCGAAAGTGCATGTCACGTTGAAGAACGGTGTGCTGGACCCGCAAGGGGTGGCGATTGAGGCGGCGCTTGGGCATCTTGGCTTTCAGGATGTGGCGGGCGTGCGCGTGGGTAAATATATTGAGCTTGATTTGGCGGAATCTACCTCGGCGGAAGCAAAAGCAGCGGTGGAGCAAATGTGCCAAAAGCTGCTAGCCAACACGGTGGTTGAGAAATATCAGATCGAGCTAGTGGAGTAACCCTTGCGTTCAGCCGTGATTGTGTTTCCAGGTTCCAACTGCGACCGCGATGTGTTCACGGTGATGCAGCACCAAGGCCTGAACCCCGAATTTGTGTGGCACGATAGCGCCGCACTGCCGGAGAAGCTGGATTTGGTGGTGCTGCCCGGTGGGTTCTCCTACGGCGATTATTTGCGCTGTGGGGCGGTGGCGGCGCGTTCGCCCATCATGCAAAGCGTGGTGGAATATGCGAATCATGGCGGCCATGTGCTGGGCATTTGCAACGGCTTTCAAATCCTCACGGAGTCTGGCTTGCTGGAAGGCACGCTGATGCGCAACACGCATCTCAAATTCCACTGTAAGGAAACCACGCTGCGCGTGGAGACGAATGATACGGGCTTCACCAGCGGCTACCAAAAAGGCCAGCTCATCAACCTGCCGGTGGCGCATGCGGAAGGGAATTATTTCGCGGATGCAGATACACTGAAAGCGCTGAACGATAATCAGCAAGTGGCGTTTCGCTATGCGGATGTGGACGGCAATGTGAACGCCGACACCAACCCAAATGGCGCCTGCGAAAACATCGCGGGTATTTTTAACAAAAAGAAAAACGTATTGGGCCTGATGCCCCACCCTGAACGCCACGCCGAAGCCGCCCTTGGCGGCACGGATGGCGCGGCACTGTTTCAGTCGCTGCTAGCCCGTTTGGGCTAGCAGGCGAGTGTTGTTGCTGCGGCTTCGCCGCAAGGGGGCGTCGCGCCCCCGCCTACTCGCGCATGTCCGTCTAACGTCTTTCCTGCGGATTGCGCAGCAATCCTTGAAAAGCCGAAGACTCCCATGATGCTTGTGAAATTCGATTCTCAATCGAATTTCCCTGTGCATCCCCTCATTCGCTAACGCTCGTGGCTCGCGCCGTAAAGCGCTACGCACGATAATCATCGGCGTTCGAACATCCGCTAACTGTCACCCCGTCTTCATGACTGGGTGACAGACCGAGACTATTCGACATGCACCGCATCAAAATCATCTAAAACTCTAGGGAATTTGCGGGTTTTGAGTGGGGGTGCATTTTTCTAATAAAATTGTTTGGGTCGTTAACGTTCCTTTAACTCTTGTTTGTTATGTTGGGATTGTAGGCGGGAAACACGCCAACGAAAAAAGGGGTGGAAACGATGAACAACGCGAGCGCGCAGGTGGTGGGTTATGTTGGGTCGTCGATTTGTAACCTCTTAAAGCTGGAGCCACACCTCACTGCAATGGGGCTTGGCATCAAGGATGTGGTGAACGTGACCATGCAGCAGCTCAACGAGCAGCTTGGCCACCGTAGCGCCATCACCGGCGGGCTGGATGTGAGCGCAGGCGAAAGCCTCGCCCGCCAGCACGGCGGTGTCGAACAGAATTCAGGCTTGAGCGGTGTCTCGCTCGCCTAACTAAGTTTTACGTGGTTTGCCAACTGAGCCGGGTCGCAAGACTCGGCTTTTTTTTGGGCGCGTGATGGAAACCTCTCCCTTGGGAGAGGTCAACGAGGCAAGGCCGAGTTGGGTGAGGGCTGCGCTGTGCGGCAAGGCCCTGCCCTCACCCTAAACCCGCTTCGCGTCTTTAGACCTCTCCCAAGGGAGAGGTTAAGGTAAGTTTATTTAGCGATGGTGACGACGGCCAGTGCGTGCAATGTGGTTCCGAGATCCGTGCCGAAGGCAGCATTCACCAAACGGTGCTGCGCGACGCGGTTTAGGCCAGCGAAGGCGCTGCTGGTGACGGTGACTTTCCAATGGTCGTTATCCCCCGCGAGGTCTTCGAGATGGATATCGGCATCCGGCAGCGCGGCTTGGATGCGGCTAGTAATTTCCTCGGCAGACATTGGCATAACAACCTCATGAATAAGCGTTTTTCGCAGCGTACTATCGCGCTTATTCCCGCCGAATACCACCAAATATTCACAAAACTGTCACACAAAAGCGGGGTGGGATTGGCTAAAGTGAATAAATGGACGATGCACAAACATTATCGAAAGTGTGGTGGCGCGGCACCCTGAACGGTGCGGTGAAAGGACTGCTAGTGGGCGCATTTGTTGGCCTACTTGCGTCCGTTGTGCTGCAATTTGCAATTATTCCGTTAGTAACAAGCGTAGGATATGGGTTTGCTGTTCAAGGGCTTTCAGGCTTTCTTGCTCCTGGGGGAAGTTTCTTTCCGCTCTCAATGATGTTATTTAGCGGCGCCTCCACGATGATTGGTGGATTTCTAAATGGCGGCACTACTGCTTTGAAGGAGCGCAACAGCCAGAGCCGCCAGCAGTTCCAAGAAGCGAAAATTCAGGAGCTGGAAGGTCGTGAACAGACGCTAGAGCAGGCGATTACAACCCGCCCCAATATTGCACAGACGATTCTGGCGCAGGGGCCGCGCCACCAGCATTCGTTTGTGGCTGCGGAAGAGGCGCGCGCCACAACACATGAGAGCCCCACACTCCACTAACGCTTATTGATAGGTAATGGGCGGAATCGATTTCAGCCGAGCTTGGATGGCATCGGCGTTCACGGTCGGGGCGATGTCTTTGTGGCGCAGGAATGCACGCTGGTGAGCATGGAGTGCATTATAAAGCTGCTCCAACAGTTCACGGCTGACGCCTGTTTCTACCAACGCACCAATGCTGCGGTTACTATCCAGATGCGGCAGCAGGGCGGCGGTTTCTGGCGTTAACAGGCTGGCCAGCGCTGCGGTGTCCGACACGGATGGCGCGAGGACGATGACCATATCCTCCGCAAACTGGGCGGGGAGTTTGTCCTGAATCGCGGCATAGAACTGATGGGCGCGGATGCCGCCATGCATCATGTCGCCGATCATGGTGCGCTCGTAGTCGGGCTTGGCGTTTAGCAGATCATGCAGCATCGGCGATGGGGTGTGGGTATAGGGGTTGTATGCCGCGCGCTGTGGGCCCATGAAGCTGGTTAATGCCAGCCCACACTGGTCGAGCATCTGGTAAACTTCTGCCGCGGCAAAGGTGTGATTATGCGGCTGAAGAAAGAGCGCGTCGATGCCGCTTCCGTCCGCGATTTCGATTTCCTTGATGAAGTCGGCGCTGTCGTGCCCCATCCAATGGTCGGGCGGCACGGCGGAGAGAAACTCGCGCACGATTTGGATTTTCATGGCGCGCGGCATGTGGTCGGTCACGAGATATTGCAGCAGGGCTTGAATCATATGCACCTGCAGGCGGCCATAGGTGGCGTTGACGGACAGGAACATCATGCCGTCGTCTTTCAGCACGGCAGCTAGGGCGGCCAGCCCTTCGAGCGGCTGCTCGATATGGTCGAGCACGTGGCTGCATTCGATGATGTCGAACTCGCCCAGATTGGCCTGCGGTAGCGTAAGCAGCGAACAGTGGTGATGCACCACATTGGTGAGGCCGCGCTGCGCCAGACGTGCTTTGCTGTCGTCGATAGCGGCCTTAGAGGTTTCGATGGCCACGAGCTCGATGGCGGTGTCGCGTGCTTGCTCGGCAAGGAACAGGGTTGCGTCGCCGTTGCCCTCCCCCACGATAAGGATGCGTGCGCCGAGACGCAAATCACGCATGCCGCCCCAGCCGAATTGGCTGAGCGCGTCGAGCGATAAGGCGTCGTTCACGTGCAGGGTTTCGCGTTCGCGGGCGATGTCGCGGTGCGGATAGGGTGCGGAATGTTCTTCCTGCATTAGCTCTGCGAGCGGCTTCAAAAGCTGGGCGGCGTTGTTCATGGTCATGTCCCTTATGCTGCCGTTGGAATGGGTGGGAACGATTTCAGGCGACGCGCCATTTCCTCGAACTGGATGTAGGGCGGAATGTCCTTATGGCGCAGATAGGCGCGCTGGCGGCTGCGTAACTCGTGATAGAGCTGTTTAAAATCCTTGCGTACCGCTTCTTCGGGCGAACCGGTTTCGGCACACACTTTCTGAATGATTTCACCAATGCTGAGCGGTGATGGCAGCAGGTTCAGCAGTGCAATCGCATGCGGTGTTTTGGTCACCACTAGCGCTGGCGCTTTGATCGATTTCTCTTGGCGTTCGCATTGTTCCCCCACTGCAATCGCCTCGAGTTCTTTGACGAGCGTGGAGAAGTAATCGACAAACAAGTGCTGGCGGAAGCTGAGCACCATCACCATATCATCGGCGAATTCAGCTTCTACTTTTGGCTGCTTGGAAACATAGAACAGGTGTTTGGTGATGGAGCCGCTCATGATTTCCGCGATGGCCTGACGTTCTGGCAGTGGCTTATCTGCCACCAGTGCGCGTAGCAGCGGCGAACGGGTATAAACCTCTGGCGTGTAGGCGGAGTTGCCCTCCCACTCATTACAGAAATTGCCCATATATAGCCCTGCATTTCCCACCCATTCATAGAGCTGGGGCACGGTGTAGGCGCGGTCGGTGGAATGGAGCAGCAGGTCGAATAAACCGCTGCCGGTTTCATCTTGCAAATCCGCGCCCGACCATGCGTAGGCGTGTGTCATGCAATTGGTTTTGGGAAGCGTTTTGAGGAACTCCCGTGCGATGTCGATTTTCACCATCGGGTGGGCATCTGGCGCGATGAGGTGTTGGAAGAGGCTTTGCAGCAGATAGACCGCCAAGCGCCCGTAAAACGCATAGACCATGATGCCCATGATGCCATCGTCTTTTAGTACGGAGGCAAGCGCATTCAGTCCATCTTGTGGCTCGGCCAGATGGTGAAGCACCCCGCCCGTTTCGATGAAGTCGAACATGCCCAGCTTCTCAGGCGTCACATCCAGAATTGACATATGGTGCAACGTGACGTTGGTGAGGCCGCGTTGTGCCAAGCGCTGCTTACAGATGCCAATGGAGGTTGAGGACAAATCGATTGTGACAATCTCTGCGTCGTGGCCGCGAAGTTGCTCTGCCAAAAATACCGCTGTGTCGCCAGTGCCCTGCCCTGCGATGAGGAAGCGCAAACCTTTGCGCATATCGCGTTTTCCGCCATAGGCTTCGTGGTTGAGAGCGTCGAGCGTTACGAAATCGCCCGTGTGGAGCACTCGGCGTTCATCGCTCACGTCGCGCATGGGGTATGGCAGCATTTCGTATTGGCCGCGGACGGACTCGACATAAATTTTGGGGGTCGATGTGGTCGTACTCATCGTCACTCCTTGTATTCGGGTTAGGCGGCCATGAACTCCGGCAGCCAGCGTTCGTTGAGGCCGCGCAGATGGGCTACGGGAACCCGCATCACGTCTTCAACGAGGAGTAAATCTGCAATCGTCGTGCCAAGATCGGAAAAATGAACGCCAGCCTGATTGAGCGCGACCATCACTGCGTCCTTATTGGCGGGAGAAACGGCGAGCAGGTAGCGCCCCTGATCCTCGCCGAAGGCGTAGGCATGGGCGGGGACAGCGCTCTCGAACCGCACCTGCGCGCCGATTTCACGCGGCAGGCACATTTCCGCTAGCGCGACGAGCAAGCCGCCATCGGAAATATCGTGGCAGGCGGTGAGCAAGCCGCGCGCGATGAGGCTGCGCACCAACGTGCCATGTTTTTGTTCCAGCGCCAGATCCACCGGTGGGGGTGCCCCCTCCTCGCTGCCTGCGACTTCGCGCAGATAGAGCGAGGAGCCAAGATGGCCGAGGGTTTTTCCGACCAGCAGAATCGCATCACCAACGTTGGTGAAGGCGTTGCCAATGCGTTTTTCATGATCCGCCAGCAAGCCGACGCCGCCAACCGCAGGGGTGGGCTGTACGGATTCGCCGTTGGTATCGTTATAGAGCGAAACATTGCCCGACACGACAGGATAGGAAAGCGCTTTGCAAGCCTCGGCCATGCCCTGAATAGCACCGACGATTTGCCCCATGACTTCGGGCTTTTGCGGGTTACCGAAATTCAGGCAGTCGGTGATGGCCAGCGGCGTTGCGCCCACGGCGCAGAGGTTGCGGTAGCTTTCCGCCACGGCTTGTTTGCCGCCTTCATAGGGGTCGGCCTGCACGTAGCGCGGGGTGCAGTCGGTGGTGATGGCGAGGGCTTTGCCTGTGCCGTGAATGCGCACCACGGCGGCATCTCCCCCCGGACGGGCGAGGGTGTCGTTCATCACCATGTGGTCGTATTGCGTCCAGATCCAGCGCTTGCTGGCGATGTCGGGGCAGGCCATCAGCGCGGCGAGCGAGGTGCCGATATCGCGCGGGGCGACTTGTTCTGGAGTGATGGTGTCGCGCTTAGGCGTCAGCACATAGGGGCGGTCGTAAACAGGGGCGGCGTCCGACAGTGGTGCTACGGGAATGTCGCATACCACGTCGCCCATCATGGTTAGCACCATGCGGCCTGTGTCGGTGAGGGTGCCGATGGCGGCGTAGGACAGACCCCATTTTTTGAAGATGGCGAAGGCCTCGTGCTCGCGCCCTGGTTTGGCCACCATGAGCATGCGCTCCTGCGATTCGGAGAGCATGATTTCATACGGCGTCATCCCCTCTTCGCGCATTGGCACGGCTTCGAGGTTCAGCTCGATGCCCAGCTCGCCTTTGCTGGCCATTTCGAGGCTGGAGCAGGTTAACCCCGCCGCGCCCATGTCTTGGATGGAAACAATCACATCCGTCGCCATCAGTTCCAAGCAGGCTTCGATGAGGAGTTTTTCGGTGAAGGGGTCGCCCACTTGCACGGTTGGGCGTTTTTCTTCGGATTTTTCGTCGAACTCGGCGCTGGCCATGGTGGCGCCGTGAATGCCGTCGCGCCCTGTTTTAGCGCCGAAATAAATCACCGTGTTGCCCACGCCGGAGGCTTTGGAATAGAAAATCTTATCCGCATCCGCAAGGCCAACGGCCATCGCGTTCACCAGCGGGTTGCCGCTGTAGCTGGCGTGGAAAATGGCTTCGCCGCCCACGGTGGGCACGCCCACACAGTTGCCGTAATGCGAAATGCCCGCAACCACGCCTTCCACGATCTGTTTGGTTTTGGGGTGTTCGGGCGCGCCGAAACGCAGTGCATTCATCAAGGCCACGGGGCGTGCGCCCATGGTGAACACATCGCGCAGGATGCCGCCGACGCCCGTTGCGGCGCCTTGGAACGGCTCGATAAAGCTGGGGTGGTTGTGCGATTCCATTTTAAAAATACAGGCTTGGCCATCGCCAATATCCACCACGCCGGCATTCTCGCCGGGGCCGCAAATGACCTGTGACCCCGTGGTTGGGAAAGTGCTGAGATGCTTGCGCGTGGTTTTGTAGGAGCAGTGCTCGCTCCACATCACCGAGAAAATGCCGAGCTCCACAAGGTTCGGCACGCGGCCGATAATTTCCTCCACCCGCAGGTATTCGTCCATCGTCAGCCCGTGCGCTTCGATAATATGGGCGGGCATAGAGTTAGGGTGGATGCTGGATTTTTTGGCGGCGGCGGTCATAAAAAGCCTAAGGGCTAGGGTTTGTATCGTCATTGCGAGGAGCGTCAGCGACGTGGCAATCCAGTCTAAATATCTGCGCCAAAGACTTGGCGCGCTGGATTGCTTCGGGCGCGCCCTCGCAATGACGGGGACATTATAACGAAAAATCGTGTCATTCCAGCGAAAGCTGGAATTGATGCACGGGCACTGCTAGGGTGAGTGCTCAACGAGGAGATATCGATGCGCTGGGTTATTCGTTCGCTGGTGTTTTGGGTTCTGTGCCTGCCGCTATTCTATTTCTATGGCCTGCCCTTTTTGATGGAAAAATTAAATATCAAAGCACGGGCGGAAAGCTATACGCAATGTCAGACGCATTTGCAAAAAGAAGGCATCGCCGGCATGCTAACGCCTCAGGAAGCCGACCGTTATTGCCATTGCGTGAGCGATGGGATTACCTTCGAACCCGCCGACCTTGTGTATTTAGCACAGAAAAAACCGCCTACACGGCTTGTTGGCACCATGAAACCGCGGGTTGACGCTTGCAATACCACCCTGAAAGCGACTATTAAGGCCGCAGCAACTGCTGCCCCCGCCACGCGCACTGAAAAACTGCCGGATGGGACAGAAATCATTCACTTCAACTGACGGAAACCGACCATGACCGAGAACCCCGTATTCGCCCGCATCGAGGCAGACATTAAAAGCAACGACATTGTGCTCTACATGAAGGGCAGTAAGAAACTGCCGCAGTGCGGCTTCTCTGCGACCGTGGCTGCCGTGATGGAGCGCCTTGGCATCAGCGAGTATAAGGATGTGAACGTGTTGGCGGATGCAGAAATCCGCGAGGGCATCAAAGCATTCGCCCAGTGGCCAACGATTCCGCAGCTGTACATCAAGGGCGAATTTATCGGTGGCTGCGATATCGTGCGCGATATGTACCAGTCCGGCGAACTGCAAACGCTGCTGAAGGAAAAAGGCATCGCGTTTAACGAAGCCGACGCGGCGTAACACCCCGTGTCATTCCCGCGCAGGCGGGAATCCAGACTAGGATAAATACTGCTCCACAGACGTGGCGCGCTGGATGCCCGCCTTCGCGGGCATGACATTCGTGAGAGGTTAACTGCGCCCCTTGTCTTTTTTCTCGCGTTCGCGCTGGGCGGCTTGGGCGATGTTGGCGGAAAGTGCGCCGAGGTCTTGCTTTTGCGATGGGGTCATTTGGTTCTGCACGCCGCTATTGGCGAGGTTATGGCCAATGCCGCGCACGAGATTTTCGAGCATGGGTGCGGCCAAGAACGCATCACGGATTTTGCGTAGCGTTTTTTCCGACATGATCCAGACCAGCCACTGGCGGAACGCATTGCGTTGGCGGGTGATTTCCTCGCGGCGCTGCGCTTCGAGGTATTTATCCAGCTCTTTCTCTTTTTCCTCGGCGCGGGCGCGCAGCATTTCGCGCAGCTTCTCCACGATGGCGATGCGGCCGCGTTCGGTGGCGTCCTCCAGCAGTTCGGCTAGTTTTAGGTCGCAGTCCGGTTCTTCATTCGCGATGGCGTCGATTAGCTCCTCGATCCCCTGCATCTTACTGCGCAGGAGTGCGTCGATATCCGAAGGTCGGGTACTGGGAATAAGCCCTGTCATTGGCCGAGTGTAGCATACCCCATGATGGGCTGACGATAAAAAAAGGGCAGCCCGAGAGCTGCCCTTTTCCTTGCGTATCGTGAAGCAAAATTAGCGGCTGTAGAATTCCACCACCAAGTTTGGTTCCATTTTTACTGGGTATGGAACATCCGACAGCTTCGGCGTGCGCACGAAGGTTGCCTTGATGTTCTTGTCGTCCATGTCGATGTACTCAGGCACATCGCGCTCTGGCGACTGCATCGATTCCAGCACGATGGTCAGCTGTTTCGACTTTTCTTTCACTTCGATCACATCGCCTTCGCTCACGCGGTAGCTGCTGATGTTCACGCGCTTGCCGTTCACTTTTACGTGACCATGGCTTACGAATTGGCGTGCGGCGAATACGGTTGGCACCACACACATGCGGTAGATCACCGAATCCAGACGCGACTCGAGCAGACCCACCAAGTTCTCGGAGCTGTCGCCTTTCAGACGGCGCGCTTCTTCGTAGAGTTTTACGAATTGTTTCTCGGTGATGTTGCCATAGTACGCTTTCAGCTTTTGCTTAGCGCGCAGCTGGGTGCCGTAATCCGACAGTTTCTTTTTGCCTTTGGAAGCAGCACCGTGTTGGCCTGGGCCATACGAACGGCGGTTAACGGGATCCTTCGCGCGGCCCCAGAGGCTTTCGCCCAGACGGCGGGAAATTTTGTATTTAACGGCGTGACGTTTGCTCATACGTATATAAACTTCGTTTCCGAAGCTCCTTTCAACATAGTCCTATCCCCAGTTTGGCCAGTGTGGCCGCGAACCTTTCGAGAGAGGGGGATATGCGCTCCGGCTCAAAAGGAGGTGGGAACATACGGATTTATGAGGCAGAGTCAAGCTCGAATTGCTTACTTCACCTCTCCCTCGGGAGAGGTCAGCGAGGCGTAGCCGAGGTGGGTGAGGGTCGTGCATGGCCCCTGCCCTGCGCCCTACCCCTAAATCCGCTTGAAAAAGCGTATTTAGACCTCTGGCAAGGGAGCGGTTAAGAGCCGCACAAAAGGAAACCCCCGCACGCTGGCGGGGGCATTGTTTTAGAGTGGTTTGCTAACTGAAATTCGTGGGTTAGACGCTTGGTGCCATGACTTGGCTGCCGCTTTCGCGGGCGGCCATCACGCTGTCGGCATGGCCGGTTTGCGGAACGCCCGCACCGCCCTTCATGCGCGCCTGCATCGCCGCATATTCCTCCGGCGAAATTTGATAGGTATTCGCCTGCGCCAACGGCTGTTGCTGCATTTGCGCTTCCATCATCGCCGCTTGTGCTTCGGCTTCGGTGCGGCGCTCTGCACGCTTCTTAACAACCGAGCCGATGCCTGCAACCGCAGCCAACCCACCAACAACCATGGCCGTCTTAGGGTTTTTTGCCGCCCAACCAAATGGCTTTGCCGCCAGACGCTGAAAAAATCCTGCGCGGGGCTTTTCGACAATTTTTGCTGCTTTTTCTGCCAATTCCTCTGCTGATACCTTGCCTGACTTCTTAAAGACATCGCCAAAACGCGAGATCATGCTTTTAACGTTGTCGCCAAAACCACCTTTATACGCCGTCATCTCGGCAATGGCCTGCTTGGCAGATTTCTCACGCGACGCGAGTTCTTTTAGCACCTTATCTGATGGTTCTATGGCCGCTTCTACTTGCGCATATTTTGTCGCATGCTTGCCAAGTGCGCTTTCTACTTTGCGGTTGACGAGTGCTTCGTTGATGCCGAATACCATAACTCTCTCCTATTCCTTATCGTGCCGCTGCGAGTTGTTGGCCGTTGATGGGGCCTTCATACTGCATGTTGCTGATTTGTGGGGCGGCGGCGTTCATCGCGTCGCCATACGCTGGCAGGCCAGTGCTGTTGTTATTTGCTGCGGGGGCGTAAACCACCGTTTGTGCTGGTGCTGGCGATTGTGCGCGCACCATCTCAATTTGTGCTTGCATTGCTGCTGCGGCACCGCGCTCTTCACCAACGCGATGTGCGGCACGGCCACCACCTTTTACACCACCAATGGTTCCTCCGATAGCGCCTGCAACGGGACCAAGAGTAGAAGCGGCGACTGCGCCACCGATAATCGTCGTTGCCGCAATCGTTGCAACTTTAAGAAGCCCCATGCCGCTTATTTCCGCAAGTGCACCGCTCACGATGGTAATAGGAACAATGCCCGTTAGCACCAATCCCGCAAATAAGCCTACTGCGGCACCTATTACGGCAACTGCAGCCCACCATTTGGCGCCTGTCTTGAGTGCGCCACCTGCGGCGCCTGCTGCCGTCTGAGCCGCAGCGCTTCCGGCGCTGTGGTCGATGGGGGCTGCGTAGTTCTCTACCATGGGATACTCCCGTTATTAAAAGCTTTATCTATTCTGGATAATAGCACGGGTGGGTGGCGAGTAGTGTGAAGGTTTTGTGACAATTGCGCCGCAGGGGGATAAGCCCCTAGAACCAAGGCTATTGCTTGGTTTTTCCTTTGGTTGCCGCGGTGGCGGCAGGGGTTGGGGCGGGGGTTTTGGTGGCTGCGGCGTCGCCTTCGCCCCCGAATCCGACGTTTTTATCCTTCATGGCTGCAAAAGCCAGCATTCCCAAGCCTGCGAGGGTGGCCACGGTGCCAATGCCGCCGCCGATTTTACCGGCCACGTCGCCCTCGGCGGTATCCACCCCTGCGCTGAGCGCACCTCTGCCTGCGCCCATCACGGCGCTGATGGCCACGCCTGCAATCAACGAATCTTTGATGGCGGCGGGGGTTCCGCCTTCCACCATATGGTCGGCCACCACTTGGCCCACTTTTTTATCGCCCAGCTTGAAGGGCAGCCACGCCACCAGATCCGGCGCGAATTTAATGAGACCAAGGCCAATAGCACTGTTCATGAGCACCCCCAGCGGGTTGCCGATGGTGTTGCTGAAAATGCCTTTGCCAATGCCCACCACGCCATTGATGGGCGCCATGAGAAGCCCCTTGAGGAAGCGAAACGGTGACGAGAGCAAGTCGCTAAAAAAGCCGCCGCCTGCGGGTTCGGTTGCGGCATCCACCACTTTGTCCGTTATCATTTTACCGGTAACGGGGTCAAATGCCATGGTTAAAACCCTTGCCCAAAGCCGCTGTTGCTGCGCGAACTATGCACTAAATCTTGGTAGTAGGTTTTGTTATCGGCAATGTTTTCACGCTGCTGCTGCAAATAGCGGTCGTAGTTATAGTTGTCGCGGCGCTTATATTCGCGGTGGGCGGCGCGGTAATCGGTTTTGGGCAGGGGTTGGCTTTTGGCGCGCTCCCTACGCACGATATCGTCGGCGTATTTGTCTTTGCGCTGCTCGCGCCCAACTCCGTTGATGCCGCCAGTGACCAGCCCTGCCGTGCCGCCTGCAATCGCGCCACCTGCAAGCCCCATCACCCAGCCAATGGCAATTAATGCTAATCCGCCAGACGCCGCACCTGAAATAAGCACCAACAGCCCCATGGCCGCGCCGATTTTGGAGCCTTTGCGCCCCCAGTTGGACATGGTGTCCATGGTGCCGAAAACGGTGCCTTGGGTGAAGCCGATGGCATAACGCACAGGGCGCAGCGGGTCGAACCCGCTCTTTTTCACGGGCGCAGGTTTGGCCTCCACCGAAGCGGATGAGGCTAAATTTGAATCTGTCGCGTTCTCGGCCATAGTTTTTTCCATCCTAACTATAGCATTGTTGGCACCGGAGTATTGTGAAGCTTTTGTGACATTGTAGGCGCTCACGCGCAGGGGGCGTCCCGCCCCCGCTACCGCTCCCCCTCGTTCGCCTTCGGCTCCGGCTCGCCATGGGAGGCTACGCACCGATAATCAAGCGCGTTTTCATCTCTTGCAACTGTCACCCCGTCTTCATGATGGGGTCTGCGCCGCACGGTAGCGCATAAAAACGAATACCTCGCCTAGGAACAGATGGACCCCGTCGTACGACGAGGTGACAGCTGGAGTACGTTGCAGTGCTGGGGATTATCGTGCGTAGGGTACCATCCCGAGCCGCGAAGCGAGGGGTGTGGGGGCTCGACCCACCGCGCACAACGTGCACCAAACAATACCCTAAGCAGCGCGGCTGCTTAGGGCTTTCACAATCCCGCGCCATGTGGCGATTTCTTGGTGGGTGAGGCCGGCGCGGGTGAGGCCGGCGCGGATGTTGCGCCACATAACCTCTTTCTTCTCTGGGATGCGCCAGAAATTCACGCTGTCCAGCGCTTGCTCCAGATGGCCGAACAAGCCCTCCAGCATCTGTTTTTCGGCGGCGGGTTCCACCGTGTTTTCTGTCTGTTGCGCGGTGCTCAGCAACCACTCATACCCCAAAATCACCACCGCTTGGGCGAGGTTGAGGGAGGGGTATTCCGGCGCGACGGGGATGGTGACCACGGCATCCGCCAAAATGACCTCTTCGTTTTCGAGGCCGGTGCGTTCGGGGCCGAACAGGATGGCGCATTTCTCGCCGCGTGCCATGCGGGCGCGCATCTCAGCCATCGCCGCGCGGGGCTCCAGCACGGGCAGGTTCATCGCCCGCTCACGCGAGGTGGTGGCCAGCACGAAACTACATTCGGCGAGGGCGGCGGAGGTGGTGTCGAACAATTGTGCATCATCAATAATGTTCAGGGCGCGGCCTGCCATGTCGCTGGCTTTTGGGTTCGGCCAGCCATCGCGCGGAGCAACAAGGCGCATGTCGGCGAGGCCGAAATTGGCCATCGCGCGCGCCGCTGCGCCAATGTTCTCGCCCATCTGCGGGCGTACAAGGATAATGCTTGGGGTCATGCGCGGGCTATAGCAGCTTTTGCTGGAATGGCCACGCAGAAAACGATATGTACGGCGCATGACATCGCTCAAAGACCAGTTATTTGCCCAAGTGCTGCTTGCCCGCACCCGCGTGTATCGCGCGGGGGAGGCCACGCCGCTACAGAAAATTACCATCCCTGAAATCGATGCGGAAATTTATATTAAGCGGGAGGATCTCTCGCCCATCAATGCCTATAAGTGGCGCGGGGCTTATAACTGCACGGCAGTGGCGGTGGATAAGGGCGCGAAGGTGGTGGTGGCTGCCTCCGCAGGCAACCACGCGCAGGGCGTGGCGATGGCGGCGCGGATGCTGGGCATTCAGGCCAAGATTTTTATGCCCCTGCCCACCCCGATGATGAAACAACGCGCGGTGAAACTGCATGGCGGCGACCATGTGGAAATTATCCTGACGGGCGATACGTTTGATTACGCTTCGCGCGAGGCGAATGAATATTGCAGCGCGAATCACTACACCTACATTCACCCGTTCGATGATCTGCACACGATTGCGGGGCAAGCGACGATTGCGGATGAGCTAGTGCTGGCGGATGTTGCGCCGTTCGATATTGTGTTCCTGCAAATTGGCGGCGGCGGACTGGCGGCCGGGGTTTCCTGCTGGCTGAAAGCGCACCACCCCCACACACAGATTTTCGGGGTGGAAGGCGTGGGCCAAGCCAGCATGAAGGCCTCCATTGCCGCGGGCGCGCCCGTTACGCTTACGGAGGTGGACACGTTCTGCGACGGCACAGCGGTGAAACGCCCCGGGGACATTACCTTTGAACTTTGCCGCGCGTCCCTAAACGACATTATGACGGTGACCAATGAGGAAGTGTCGGCGGCGATTCAGCAGCTTTGGGAATCCTGCCGCACCATTCCTGAGCCTTCGGGTGCGATGGGCCTCGCCGCACTGGTGCAATTCGCCCGCGCCAACCCCGAGGCCGTGCGCGGCAAAAAGCTGCTCGCCATTGTCTGCGGTGCGAATATGGATTTTAGCAAGCTAGGGCTGATTGCCAGCCAATCGGCTGTTGGTGCGCATCGCCGCCGCTATCTGCGGCTGCATATTCCCGAAACCTGCGGCGGGCTGCTGGCGCTGCTGGAGAAGCATTTCGCGGATGTGAATGTGAGCGAATTCCAATACGGCAAAACCAGCGAGACGGATGGCTATCCCGTGGTGGCGTTTGAAGCCGCGCCGCAGCGGATCGAGCAATTGTTCGACGAGCTCCGCGCCAGCAACACTGAATTCACCGACGTGACGGGCGACGCGGATGTGCGCTACCGCATCATCCCTTACACGGCGGCGCTGTTCAAACGCCCCCTCTTCTTCCATGTGCATTTCCCTGAACGGCGCGGGGCACTGCGCGACTTCCTGCGCAGTGTGTCGGGCATCGCGAACTTGTGTTACTTCAACTATGCCTATTCGGGGGAAGCGATTGGCCGCGCCGTGATGGGGTTCGAGTTCAACTCCGACGCCGACCATGATGCGTTCCACGCCCTCATCACCAGCAGTGTGGTGACCTGCAAACCGCTGGATGCTGCGGTGGCAGAACGGATGCTCAGCTAATCAGCCTTACTATTTTGTGAGAGCGCTTGACATTTATCGTCTAGTTGATAATGATTCTCATTAACAACGATGGAGGATGGAATGGCTGCTGCTGCGTTACCGAATATGTTGCTTGAGAACACTGCGCTTACGCCCGCCCCCTTGCATCAGCAGTTGGTGGAGGCCTTGCGCGTCATCACGGCGGATTCCACCCATTCCTATGAACTGGCGGTAGGGCGCTTGCTGGAGGACGTGGCGGAGCTTCTGGCGCGTGGGCAGCTGGATATTGCCAGCTATCACGGCATTGTCGGCATGGCGGTGGATGTGCTGTTCTTCTTCAACTACGATTTAGAAAGCCTTACCCACGAGGAAAACGCGTGGTACCGCGCCTCGCTCATCCACCAGATGGGGCATGGCATGCTGCAAGCGATTGCGCTTTTCAGACCCGACCTGACCCAGAAATCATTTTACGGCGAAGCAGCGGCGTCGCTTTCGCTTCCGCACGCGCATTTGGGCGCGAACCCCGTGCATTGCCACCAATGGAAAGGGCTGCGCGAAGCGCCGAGTGCCTAGCGCTTATTTTTGCGCTCCCGTTTATGGGTCATGTATTTCTCGATCACGAGATAGCTGAAGGTGATTGTCCAGCCGATAAAAATCAGGCCGAGCACCACTTCAACGGCGATCAACAGGCGCATATCGCCCGTGGGCACCAAATCCCCCAGCCCCAACGAGGAATAGGCCACGCCCGAGAAATAAACATAATCCAGCAAGGCTTTATGCCCCACCCCCGAGAGGGAACCGAAGCCTGCATAATGTTCTAATCCATAATACGACAGGCCGAATATCCAGATAGTCAGGGTGTGGCCGACGAATGAGGCCAGCACGGTCAGGAGAATTTGTAACCGCAGATAACCTTCAAGCCGCGGCAGCACCGCCCAAACATGCGCCATGATCTCGAACATCGCCATCACACACATGACGATGAGTACAACGGAGATGCCTGACGCAATAAGGAAGGATTGCATGCTAGCCTCTTCGCCATGTGGTGCCGGTCGCGCTGTCTTCCAGAATAATGCCTTTGGCTTTTAGGGCATCGCGAATGGCGTCGGAGGTTTTAAAGTCTTTGGCTTTTTTGGCGTCGTTGCGCGCTTCGATCTGCACTTCGATCCACAGCGTGTCATCGCTCGCGCCCTTGAACCAGCCGTCGGAGGTTAGGTTGAGTAGGCCAAGGAAATTTGCAGTGGCTTTCAGTTCCGCGCCTTCCAGCGTTTGCAAAATGGCGAGTGCTTTGGGTGTGTTCAGGTTGTCGCGAAGCGCGTCCAGCACCTCCACATTCACCGCACCCGAGGCATGCAGCGGCGCAATGCGATACAGCCGATCCAGCACTTTTTGCGCGTCGGAAAGGAGCTTTTCGCTCCAGTCCAGCGGCTCGTTATAGCGGGTGGACATGAGCGCGAAGCGAATCACTTCGCCCTTCACGTTCTTGCTCAGCAAGTCGTGTACTGTGATGAAATTCCCGAGCGACTTGCTCATTTTTTCACCCTCGACCGTGAGGAAGCCGTTATGCACCCAGAGCTTGGCATAGTGCGAGCCCGTATGCGCGCAGGTGGATTGCGCGATTTCATTTTCATGGTGCGGGAACATGAGGTCGGAGCCGCCGCCATGGATGTCGAAATCGTTGCCCAGATGCGTCGCGCTCATTGCCGAGCATTCGATATGCCACCCTGGGCGACCCACGCCCCATGGCGATTCAAACTTGCTGCTGGCGTCGTCTTTCTCGCTCGCGGGTTTCCACAACACGAAATCGCCTGCGTATTCTTTGTAAGGCGCCACTTCCACCCGAGCGCCTGCGACCATGTCTTTCACCGAGCGGCCGCTGAGTTTGCCGTAGTTGGGGTCTTTTTGCACACGGAACAGCACATGGCCCTCGGCGGCATAGGCGAAGCCTTTTTCAATCAGTGCTTCGATCATCGTAATCATCTGTGCGATATGTTCGGTCGCGCGCGGTTCGATGGTGGGTTTGAGGCAGGAAAGCGCGCCCATATCGGCGTGGAATTGGTTGGTGACTTCTTCGGTCAGCGCGCCAATGGTGCAGCCGCGCTCCACCGCTGCGGCGTTGATTTTATCGTCCACGTCCGTGATGTTGCGCACGTAGGTGACTTTTGGGAAATCATGCTTCAGCAAGCGGTAGAGCACATCATACACCACCACGCTGCGCGCGTTGCCGATATGCGGCCGCGCATACACCGTGGGCCCGCACACATACATTTTCAGATGCTCTGCATCCAGCGGAACCAACGGCTCAACCGAGCGCGTGAGGGTGTTGGAGAGACGGATGCTCACGCGGCCTCGCCACGCAGGCGTTTCTCGGCGCGGTCGCGGCCGAGGAGCGCGAAGACGGTTTTCATTTCAGGCCCGTGCTCCATACCCGTGAGCGCTAGGCGCAGTGGCATGAACAGCTCTTTGCCCTTACGGCCGGTTTTTTCTTTCACGGCATTCACCAAAAGGTCCCAGCTACCTTCGTTCCAGTCGCCAGAGGGTAGTGATGAAGCTGCCACCACAATAAATTCGCTGTCGGCCGCGCCGACCACGGGGGTGATGGGCGTGAACAGGACGTTCCACCAGTCTTTTGCGTCGTCGATGGTGGTGAGGTTTGGCTTAATTTGCTCCCAGAATTTTTCGTCGATGGCGTCCATACCGCGCGCGGCGAGCAGTGGCTTCACCTCGGCATAGGGCAACTGGTGCAGCAGTTTTTGGTTCAGGCGCTCCAGCTCCGTCGGGTCGTAATTCGCCATGGAGCGGCCAAGTTTTTCCATGCCGAAGCCCTCGGCGAGGGCAGGCATGTTTGGTGCGAGGTCGATGGCATCCGACGTGCCGATTTTGCCGAGATAGCTTGCGAGCACGATTGGGAAAATGCCACCTTCGCGGAGTGAGCGCACATCCCCACCGCCGACGCGTTTGCTGATTTTTCCCTCTTTCATTTTCAGCAGCGCCATGTGGCCGAATGTTGGGACCGTGTGCCCCATCGCTTCCATGATTTGCACTTGCATAGCGGTGTTGCTGACATGGTCTTCGCCGCGGATAATGTGGGTGATGCCAAGTTCGCCATCATCCACCGAGGTGGCGAAGGTGAACAGCACCACGCCGTCCTCGCGGAACATCACGGGGTCGGAGAGTTTGCTACCATCGAATTCCACGCGGCCACGAATCATGTCGTCCCACACGATGGGCGCATGGTTCAACTTAAACCGCCAATGCGGCCTGCGGCCGAGGCGTTCGTATTCTTGACGCTTCGCGTCACTTTCGTTTAGGGCGCTGCGATCGTAGATGGGGGGCAGGCCGCGGCTGATGAGCATTTTGCGCTTTACGTCGATCTCTTCCGCGGTTTCGTAGCACGGGTAGAGGCGGCCATCCGCAATCAGTTTTTGTTTGGCCAGTTCGTAGCGGTCGAACCGCTCGGATTGTTTTTCGAGGATGTCCCAGTGAATGCCCAGCCATGCAAGGTCTTCCTTCAGCCCTGCTTCGTATTGCGCCTCGGAGCGCGCGACATCCGTATCGTCGATGCGCAGCATGAACTCGCCGCCTGCTTTGCGGGCAAACAGGAAGTTGGCCAATGCCGTGCGCACATTGCCCACATGCACCCACCCCGTTGGCGATGGCGCGAATCGAACGCGAATTTTCTCAGACATAACAAAACCTCTTATACCCCAAGGATGTAGAGGGTTTAGTGGGCATCCGTCAACACCTGCACAAAGAAACACCCCCGCCGCACGGGCGATGGGGGTTCTGGTTGGTTCGTGATGGACGCTAGTTAACTGATATATTGGCTGAGTGGAGCCTGCAATAGGCCTTCGTGGCCGCCACCGCCAGAAACTTGGCGCGCTGGCGCTTGTAGCTTCGTTGCGGCCTGATCAATCTCTTCACCCATCACTTTAAGTGCGCTTAGGATTTCGCTATTTGATACTCCCAATTCGCTCAGCGCTTTGGTGTCTACTTTGCCCACCGCAAATGCCCGAGTTGCTTTTTCTTCAGCATCCTGCAGGCTACCCTTGCTGTCGCAGAAAACATCCAAGCCCAGTTTGGTTCCAAGATATTTTTGAAACAAGCGCTCACCCATAAGCGATTTGTTGGTTTCTTTGATGATGCTTCTTATTTCCAGAGCCTCTGCACGAGCATTTTGGATAGACGACTTTACCATAACTTCAGTTGCTGGATCTCCTAACAACTGATCGCGCACTTCCTTGACCAGATCAATATCACTCGCATCTAGAGGGATTGCTTGATTTTTGCTGTTTTTACCTACCAGCATTAGTTCAGGAAAGCTTCTGCTAGGATCCCGATCTTTTGCCAACTCTTTGACGATGGAGCTTATGTAACGATTACGCGTATCTGCATCTAGCTCGTGAAATGTGCTTACGCCTCCTACGGCAGAAACCAGAATCTTGGTCGCTTTCATCTTGTCGTTTTCATACTCATTGGTTCGAAAATCTGCAAAACCCATAACATCTCCATTGTTTTATTTCATAAACCCATAGCCAAGCGGTGTGACTGAGCTTGAGAGTGGTTATAGCATGCCGATTCTGGCGGAAGTGTTAAGATTTGATGACAATTGCGAAGGAGTCGCTCAAAGCAAGGGTGGGCCTTGATTTTTGTTGGCTTCGTGCCTTAGGCGGACTCGTAAACTAGGCAAATTTCCACGCATTTGTGATGGGCCAGCGGCGGTCGCAGCCGAAGGCCATGGGGGTGATTTTCACCCCTGGGGCGGATTGTTGGCGTTTATATTCCGCCCCCGCGACAAGGCGCGCCACGCGCTCCACCGTTGGTTTGTCCATCCCTTCGGCCACCAGCTCGGCGATGGAGAGTTGGCGCTCGATAAGGCCGCGCAGAACAGCGTCCAGCACGTCGTAGGGCGGCAAGCTGTCTTCGTCGCGCTGGTTGGGGCGCAGCTCGGCGGTGGGGGGCTTGGTAATCATCCGCTCGGGAATGACTTCGCCCGCTGCACCTAAAAAACCAAGCTCTTTTAAAATGCCTGTCGGCGCCGCCGACCGCCAGCGCGAAAGTTTTGTGACGGTGGTTTTGTATACATCCTTCAGCACGCTGAATCCGCCGCACATGTCGCCATAGAGCGTAGCATAGCCCACCGACATTTCGGATTTGTTCCCCGTCGTCAGCACCATGGCGCCGAATTTATTGCTCACGGCCATAATCAGCAGGCCGCGAATGCGCGCTTGGATATTTTCCTCGGTGGTGTCGGCGTGGCGGCCTTCAAACAGCGGGGCGAGCGTTTGGCGCGCCGTGTCAATCAGGGGGGTGATGGGCACGGTATCCATCCGTAAGCCAAGGGCGCGGGCAAGCTGTTCGGCGTCTTCCAAACTATTGTCGGAGGTGAAGGGCGATGGCAGGCGGATGGTGTGCACTTTATCGGCCCCCAGCGCATCCGCCGCGATGGCCGCGGTGAGGCCGGAATCGATGCCGCCCGAGAGGCCGAGCACCACGCTTGGGAATTTGTTTTTGGTGACATAGTCGCGCAGGCCAAGCACGAGCGCATGGTAGATCGTTTCTTCGTCGCAGCGTGTTTCCACCATCGGGGCGGCGGTGCAGTGCCAGCGGTTTGCGCGCTTTTCCCACGTCAACAGCCCCAGCGATTCTTTGAAGCCGTCGAGCCGCGCGACGTCGTTTCCATCCGCCCCCACGGCGTAGGAACGGCCATCGAACACCAGTTCGTCTTGCCCGCCCACGAGGTTGAGATAGACCAGCGGCAGGCCGGTTTGTTTCACCGCGTCATCCACCACCACTTTGCGCTGGCCTGCTTTGCCGATGTGATAGGGCGAGGCGTTTTGCACCAGCAAAATTTCTGCGCCCTGCTCCGCCAGC
>JACCDH010531007.1_pt1 | contig 24822 bp, 28 predicted proteins | sample 7442481 | NCBI WGS metagenome assembly JACCDH01 (sample SAMN15323433, study PRJNA562643) | freshwater metagenome | isolation source: river surface water | place: USA:Blue River Watershed | collected 2017-08-15
CATTGCCATCCATGAACGGGTGCACTTCAGTAACTACAAACATCGCCATCAATGCGCGCGCAAATGGATCTTCCAGTAAAGCGATACGCTTGAATCCTTCCCGCAAAGTGCCTTTAACAAGCTCGGGATGAACAAAAATAGTATTTCCTGCTTGGTTACTTTGCTCTTTCCATTCGCCTGGATTTTTATCTGGGCGACTAGAGAGTATTTGGAGGTTACATTGCAAAAGCCACGCCAAGAAATCATCTTCATCTTTTGGGGGCTTAGAGCGAAAGGGCTGCTCCATGATTGCTTTAAAGGTGCCCAGTACATCATGCGAATCTTCATTTCGTTTTGGAATCATCTTCCCATCGAAAATAATCTCGGAGGCCTCTTCGACAGTGAATGTAGTTCCTTCAATGTAGTTCGAAAAGTATGATTCAAAGAATGCGAAATTAAAGGCGCTTTTACCCGTTTTTGCCTGATCTTCAATGATGGGAAAAGGTTTTCTTAATGCGGAAAACAAAGTTTCGAAGATCTCAATGCGATCAGGGTCATAAGGTTTACCAGCTGCGCGTGCTAATGCATCGGCTGCCCGTAAAGAGCGGGCTTTACCAGTTTGCATTAAGGCCGAAACAATCGTGTTGAGCGTTTTAAATTGAACCTCTAGACCCAATTCAGGGGCAATTGCTTTAGCGTCATCACGTAGTGCATTGAGCTTGTGTTCACCACGAATGGTGCATAGCTTACTCAAATAAGACTCAACCCAAGGGCGACCCATAGTACGAAGATCTGAGCCTTTGCGGCTATAGAGGTTTTCCAGTAAGCGCCTAGCCTCCGAGGATATAAAGAGTTTTCCATACGGGGTATCGTTTAGCGAATCTTTGTGCGATTGAACTGCAGCAGGACCTGGCAGGATATTTAGAGTCAACCCTGGAAATGCTATTTGACGTGCTCTATTGCCAGACACCAAAAATACATTGCCACTATCGTCTGGTTTGCAAAGATGAGCGGAGCGGTAAGCTATTACGGAGCCTGGATAAAGATATTCGGTAATTTGCCTCCAATTTGGCCGAATGATTTGCTCGAGTGGGCTAATGAGGTCGCTGGTGTAAATGCCGCGATAAATTTGACGCAAACGACCAGACCTAGCCAAGCGGGAAATTCTCTGGGCATTGGTTTTGTCTTCTCTCGAACTAAAAAGCAAGAGAGGCAGCTGGTCAACAGAAGTGCTCATAGGGCCTCAATTTATCCATTATTGTCAACAACTATGCATATATTATAGTTTAATGTCAACAAAAGTGCTTATAGAATAAAAATAACCCTAATTTGGGCTCTTTAGATAAGGTTATTTCACAGCCTTTGCATCGCTTACCAGTTGATATATCTGATTGTGCCTGTGAAGGATTTCAAAGAAAAGCCTCAAGGTATTGAGAGCATCAACATCTGCTCTATGTGGACTGCCTTCAAATTGAAGCTTAAAAGAACCAAGGCCTGAGGATAGGCCGCCACTTGGTTTTTTGCCCATGGCAAGCATGTGCAGGCTATACCAAGTTTTGACATCGATCCAGCGACGACCAAAATGGGGAAAGCTGATACCTCGATCTTTAAATTCAGCTTTCAGTTCAAGTGAATCGCCACCGCCCCAGGTAATGGGATTAACAAAGCAATTGCGCTTAGTAATAATTTCACCAATTTCTTTAGCTACTTGTTCATGTGGAACTGAATAGTCAGAAATATCCTGATTACAAATGCCCGTTAATTGGGTGATGAACTCAAAAATAGGCTCTTTAGGATCTAAGAACCATTTATACGTAGATAGGGATTGATTGACATAGTCATGATAGCTTCCTACCGCTAACCCTATTTGAATGATCTTTGGATTTACTGTGGAATTATCTTGAGCATTGTTGAGCTCTAAATCAAGCGCGAAATAACACTGCTCTTTATCCATGAGACCTCTTCATTATTCGTTTAGATGAATGAGCAATGTAGAGGTCGAACCTCAAAGAGTCAACAAAATAAATCACCATATTCCTATCAATGAATTGCTGCGAAGGTGATTCCGTCAAGGGCACCCCAAAGGGGTGGCTTGCCCACCCTTGACGGCCACGACCAAAGAAACGCTCTTTTATGCCCAAGGTGGCACAAAGACACATTGGGCATAAAGACCCATAGCGAGCTAAGGAGCTAAGTAAATAAAAACCCCAGAAATATTCAAACTCCTTGCCAAGCACCCCAATAATCAATTCATGTAGTGAGAGCTAAACACTCTTGCTGCTGCTTCACACCAACGCGTTAAAGCTAGAGTCGCGCCTAGTAGCGTAGCAATGGATGGGTTCACGCTCCATCACCCGGTATTGAAGCCACCAAATTCTTAAATAACTATTGATGGGGTGGCATATGCCAATTTCAAATACAGACTTGCAAGAGCTAGCTAAGGTTTCCTTAGATGAGTACCTACGCAATCTACCAGTCGATCAAATCGCGGTAGAGAGACCTTTCCTTAAAAAACTGATGGAAGGGCGTAAAAGCCTATTAGGCGCAAAACAGAACGTAGTGGAGAACATTCGCAAAGAGCATGGCAGCAACTTTAGCTGGGCCTTTGGCGAGGAGACGGTCAAGTTCAATAAACGTAATACCACTGAGCAGGCCTCCTTCCCGTGGCGAAGAGCAGTCGATGGTCTTTATATCGACTATGACCGTCTGTTTAGCAATGGCATTAAGGTTCGTGAAGGTGGGGCGCGAGGATTCCAGCTGGAATACAACGAGCGCGTGCAATTGATTAACTTATTGGATGAGCAGTTAGAAGTTCTGCGAGAGGGCTTTCTCAATAAGCTAGACCTAGAGTTACACCGCGATGGCTCACATGGCGCAGATGCAGTGGTTGGCTTAGATAGCCTAGTCAGCCTAGCGCCCGATGCCGGCACGGTAGGTGGTATTGATCGAGCTAAAGCAAGCTACTGGCGTAACTATGCAGTCAAAGATATTGCCTCAACATCGCCTGGTAACTTAGTGGGTGAGATGGAGACCGCATGGCGCCAATGCATTAAGCATGGCGGTAGTCCTGATTTCATCATCGCTGGGGGTAAGTTCATTGATACCTATCGCAAACAGGTAACTGTTACCCATATTGCTGGATCAGGTGAGACTAAGTACATTGATGCAGGCGTAGGTGCTGGAGTAAACACCGGCCTAGCTTTCAAAGGGGTGGAGATCATCTGGGATCCCCAGTTTGATGAACTTGATGCCATGGCCAATCGCACGGTGGAGTGGAGCAAGCGCTGTTATTTCCTTAACACCCGTTTTATGAAGCTGCGTGATGATGACTTAGACATCGTTGCCCCAATCCGTCCGCACGATACCTTAGCGATGTATGCGATGGTGAACCTGCGCTGTGCTTTATCCATCTCACGAGCTAATGCTCATGCGGTATTGGCCATTCAATAAGGAGAAGTGAATGAATAACAGCATGAATCACAAAGAGCTTATTCATAGTGACTTCCAAATTAAGGAGGTGGAAGCAGTAGTGCGCAGGGATGCCTTCACAACCATCCATGTGTTCGTACCGCCGTATGAGACCAACATCCTTCGTAACCTATTTGGGCGCGAGAACGTCACGGTATTTGAGCGCCCATCAAAGACCACCATTACGACAGAGCAAGAGTACGACCGCCTATGTGCCAAGTATGGCTATGAGGTCGTAGCAAAGGTCTTTGGTGAGGATGATGGAGATCGCCTAATGGAGATCGTGGAAGGTTTGATGAAAGAAGGTCAATTGCCAATAAGAGAGAAAGCATTAGAAGAGACTATTGATCAAGCAATACCTCATCAAGAGCCACTAGAAACTAAAGGAGCCAAGAAACGCTAGCAGTAGGGAAGACCACCGCTAGCGGCAGGTGTTTGGGTGCGGCTGCGGGTGTTGAAGTAACCATGGTGTGTGGGCGCGCGTAACTGCGCCCCACTGCCAACACCAATAAAACCTGGGCGGTAGTGGGGCGGTGGACTTCTATATTCCAAGCATCAAGAAAAGAACCAATTACATGCTTCCAATCATCACCTCTCTAGTACAAACCTTGGCCGTCAACGGCCTTGGTCTGCTTGCGGGTGCGGTTCAAGCCAAAGGTAAGGAATTCATCGAGAGCAAGATTGGGGTGCGTATTCCGGACAATCCCAGTCACGAAGATCTGATTAAGCTTAAGCAGCTAGAGATCGAACAAGGGCAGTTGCTACTCCAATACACGCTTAAGCAAAAAGAGCTCGAGATAGAAGAGTCCAAGCTTCTAGCTGAGATGCACCGAGCTTCACAAGAGAGCGCTACACACCGCTGGCAGTCCGATATGGGTAGTGACTCCAAGTTATCGAAGAACATCCGTCCAGGCACCCTGGTTTACATCTTGACAGCCTATCTATTGTTCGCCCTGCTCTCAGCCATGGGCATTGATATCAATGAAGCTTATGTAAGGCTCTTGGGCGAATGGGGTCAGCTAGTCATGCTCGCTTACTTTGGCGGTAGATCAGTAGAGAAGATCTTTGAGATGCGTATGCATAGCTCAAATAAAAAAGAAGATGTCACGTGAACACAAAGGTAAGTAATCTAGTAGCGGAGCAAGCAGCCTTTCTAATTGACGTCAGCAGACTAATTCAGTTTGCTACTGCAGAAGGCTGGGTGATTACTGGCGGAGAGCTATGGCGCTCACCAGAGCAGCAGGAGATTTATTTCAAGACTGGTAGATCAAAAACCATGAATAGTAACCATTTAAGACGCTGCGCTATTGATCTGAATTTCTTCTGGAATGGAAAGCTTGTTTGGGATAAGGAGCTAATACGAACTGTAGGTGAGTACTGGGAAAGCCTAGGCCCCAAAAATAGGTGGGGAGGGAATTTCAAGGGATTTGTAGATGTGCCGCATTTTGAGAGGGTGGTTTAGGGCTTATCTAAGCGGCAGCTACCGGCCAGTAGCAGTCGTTAGAGCAGAGCATTGAAAATCCTTGTGTCGGTGGTTCGATTCCGCCCCGGGCCACCAAGAATCTCAATAGCCCACTCGTTGGGCTATTTTCTTTTAAGTCTTGGCAGGGCAAGACGCCTTTAGCCTCTAATCTCCCCATCAAAAACTGTCCTTTAAAGGACAAATCAAGTTAGCATCCCTGGGTCAGTCGATGTCGTTTAAAACGACAAATTACTTTCTTCCAAATGATGCGATAGCAAAGTCGATTAATGTTTTCACTCGCACTGATGTTTTGTGACGCTCCGCATAAACAGCGTAGATATCCGCATCTGGTGTTTCAAAGTTTTTCATAACCTGTAGCAATCTCCCGGACTGAAGGTGTTGTGCTACATCCCACTCAGCTCGCAAAACAATGCCCCTTCCATCGAGCGCCCAGTTCACAGCAATGCCACCATCGTTTGTTGTTAAGTTACCGCGAACCTTTGCGCTATCTGTAAATTCATTTTTTGACTTACCTTTGCCGCTTGAGAAGCGCCACAGTCCATAGCCTTCATCACCTTGGCGTATGCCTATACAGTTGTGTTTAATTAATTCACTGGGTGACTTTGGTTCACCATATTCCTTAATGTAGGAGGGGGACGCAACAAGTATTCTTTTGTTGGGGGCTATCAGCCTAGCAATTGATCTAGAGTCTGGCGGGTGGCCAAATCTAAAGCAAACATCATAAGCATCATCAGTAATCGGTGGAGGATTTACGGATAGTTGTAATTGAATATCTACCTGCGGAAATTGTTTTACATACTCAGCAATTAAAGGGGCAATGTGACTGCGTCCAAATCCGAGCGTCGCATTGACTCTAAGTAATCCTTGTGGGGCTTTTGTTGAACCCCAAAGCATATGCTCAAGATCATCAATTTCACCCAAAATTCGCCTGGCATGGTCTAGATAGATTTCGCCTTCATGAGTAAGGCTCATTCTTCGCGTGGTTCTGTTTACTAGTACTAAGCCCAAGCGAGATTCCATTTGCGCCAAATGCTTACTAACTGCCGCAGTTGTTACCCCCAGCTCACGCGCAGCAGCCCCAAGGCTGCCAGAGCTAATCAGCGTAGAAAAGAAGCCTAAATCAGTGGGATTAATGTTTTTAGCCATATTCTATTGTTAATTAATAGTTAACTATGGTTTAACTTTATACATGATTTTTTAATAGCCTTCAAATTTATAGTGCCAATATTCCAGGCCCCCGATGGGCTGTTGGAGTCAATTATTGGAGGGGACAAGATGTTAAAGAAAGTAACAAAAAATAGCCTAGCAAGTATTGTGTTGTGTGGATTGGTTGGTGTTGTTTCTGCGCAAAGTTATCCAACTAAAACAATTACTATTGTTGTGCCATTTCCTCCTGGCGGAACTACCGATGTTTTGGCACGAGCGGTTGCTCAAAAGTTGGGCCCAGTGTTAGGTCAATCTGTCATTGTTGAAAATAAACCTGGCGCTGGGGCGACATTAGGTGCTGGCTTAGTAGCGAAATCCAATCCCGATGGCTACACCTTGTTTATGGGTGCGGTTCACCATACGATTGCGCCCAGCGTATATAAAACATTGCCCTACAGCTTTGAAAAAGACTTCGCACCGATTACTACAGTTGCTTTAGTCCCGAACATTATGGTTGTGAGTGCCAGCTCTCCATATAAGAACGTTAAGGAAGTTATTGCTGCGGCAAAGGCTAAACCAGATGAACTCTCTTATGGTTCAAATGGCAACGGTACAGCACAGCACATGATTGGCACTCAATTTCAAATGATTACCGGTACAAAACTGCTACATGTTCCGTACAAGGGCAGCGCACCGCTAACTACTGATTTATTGGGCGGTCAAGTAACCATGTCGTTTGACACAATCACTCCTGTGCTTCCATTCATCCGCGAAAACAAGCTTCGCCCATTGGCAGTTACCACAGCAAAACGCTCATCAACTTTGCCAGGTGTACCAACATTAGCTGAGGCAGGCGTACCAGGAATCAATATTGGCACTTGGTTTGGGTTACTAGCACCAGCTGCTACCCCTAAGGATGTAACTGCTAAGTTAAATGCTGAGGTAGTCAAAATTATTAAAACGGCAGAATTTCAAAAGCAGATGTTTGATATTGGTGCTGAACCAGTTGGAAACTCACAGGCTGAAATGGCTAAGCAAATAAAAGACGAAACTGCGAAGTTCTCTGAGGTTGCTAAAGCCGCCAATATTTCAATTCAATAATTTTTTGAATTCACAATCAAAAGGAATAACTTGTGGATAAGCAATCATCCGTAGTGGATAAAGAAGTCGCTGTATCTAATCTAACCAATGTTCTTTCTAAATTTACTTCATATATCGGTAAACGATTGCCAACCGATGTCACAACGAAGTTAGGCGAATTACGTAGCAAAGAGGTGAACTTCTTAGCAAAAGAGGTTTTTGAATCCATGCGTGAGAATCAAGAACTTGCTGATAAATTAGATCGCCCAAGTTGCCAAGATACAGGAGTTATTCAATATTTCTTACAGGCAGGCTCCAACTTCCCGCTACTTGGCGAGCTAGAAGAAATTCTCTTAAATGCTACTAAAGGTGCTACCAAGGAAGGTCCATTGCGTCATAACGCAGTAGAAACTTTTGAGGAAAAAAATACAGGCACGAATACTGGCTCAAAGATTCCATGGCTTGATTGGGAAATCATTCCCGGGGCGGATCACTGTATCGTTGACGTCTACATGGCTGGTGGTGGATGTACATTACCGGGCGCGGCAAAGGTATTAATGCCAGGACAGGGTTACGAAGGCGTTGCTGAGTTCGTTTTTGATGTCATCACATCGCGTGGTGTAAATGCTTGCCCACCATTATTGGTTGGAGTTGGTGTCTCTACTTCAGCAGAAACTGCTGCTCGCTTATCCAAAAAAGCTATTCTTCGCCCGGTAACCTCAAGCCATCCAAATGAAAATGCCGCATTAATGGAAGAGTTGCTAGCCGATGGTTTAAATGAGTTGGGTCTTGGGCCGCAAGGTTTGACTGGAGCAAATAGTGTGATGGGTGTCAATATTGAGTCATCCGCTCGCCATCCATCAACTATCGGAGTTGCTGTGTCGACTGGTTGCTGGGCACATCGCCGTGGCAAGATCAAAATCAACGCCGATATGTCTTATGAAATCATTTCCCACGAAGGATTCAAGGTATGAGAAAAGTCCTGCAAACTCCAATTAAAGATGAAGATCTCGAATCCTTAAATATTGGCGATGTTGTTTATCTAACCGGTACTTTAGTTACCTGTCGTGACGTTGCCCATCGTCGTCTCATTGAGCTAGGCCGAGAATTGCCTGTAGATCTTAAGGGTGGAGCAATTTTTCACGCTGGTCCGATTGTGCGTCAAAAAGAAGATGGCGAATACGAAATGGTATCTATCGGCCCAACAACCTCTATGCGCATGGAGAAGTTTGAAAAAGAATTTATTAAACAAACCGGCGTGAAACTGATTGTGGGTAAAGGCGGTATGGGTATTGAAACGCAAGAGGGCTGTGTTGAAAACAAGGCAGTTCATGCGATTTTCCCAGGAGGCTGCGCGGTGCTGGCTGCTACTAAGGTTGAGAAAATCGAAGATGCCCAATGGAAGGACTTAGGTATGCCTGAAACACTTTGGGTAAATCGAGTAAAGGAATTCGGCCCACTAATTATCTCGATTGATACAAAGGGCAAGAACTTGATCGAGGAAAACAAAAAGGTCTTCAATGCTAAGAAGGGCCCAATTTTGAGCAAGATTAACGAGAAGATTCGCTTTATCAAGTAGCTTAAATTAATCGAGGGGGCGCCGTACCCCCTCGATTAACTGAAATGATTTGATTGTGAGGAGAGATTCATGTTGTCTGAAAATATCCAAAGCAGTTTTATTAGATCTCTTAGAAGCCACTTTCCAGTAAGAACTAGGTGTTCTTATGCGCCCCTAGCTGATGACGGTTATTGGACTCTTGAGCTTTGTAAGGAAGAAGCGGCAAAATATCGCACAAGAGACGAGTGGGAAAAGGAAAGCCCCGCTAGCTATCAAAAGGCAATTAATAGAGGTTGGCTAACTAAATGTACAGCTCACATTGTTGGTTTTAAGCGAAAGCCTGCCACACCAGCAATTTGGACTTTGGAGCGCTGTAAGGAGGTTGCTAAGCAATGTCAAAAACGTGCTGAGTTCAAAGAGAGATTTCATTATCCATATGAAAAGGCTAGACAAAATGGCTGGCTAGATATTTGCTGTGAACATATGAGGTAATAACAATGTCGTTTAAAGCGACAGTCTAGGTCTAGAGTCAGGCATCCTCAGCCAGGTTTGATTCCGCCCCGGGCCGCCAAGAAGCATCGAAACCACCTTCGGGTGGTTTTCATTCGCCGTTCGTTATGGGTCGTTAGCAAACGTTTAGTATTTGGTGGATATGCAAACCACAGCTATTTTTCTATAAGAACAAACTCACCAAGGGATAGTTTTTCTCTGAACTGAGAGAAAGAAAATTGGACCTTATTTGCACCGGAGTTCAGAATTTCGATTTTTCCCTCCGGAGTTAGGTTGGCTAAATATTCTCCGGCTGGAAATAGAATCTCAGCGAGATTATTTCTGCCGGTTGAGTAGGCGCTAAGAATGAGGCCTTTGGTAATTTCAATACGCATGCTGCATCTTAAGTTCTAGAAATTAATACGAAACCGTCAATTGCACGCTTTGATTGATACTTCGCACCAAAATGGATCCATGTCGGTTGAAGTAGATCAACCCCTTTATTTTTTGCAAACAGGCTAGTTTTTTACTATTTTTAAACGACTAAATGCACTTACTTAGTGCAGATATTTTTTCATTGCCTTGCAAAAAATTGTTTAATCAACTTGTAAGAAATTTTGTGCAACGCAGTAATCACCTCAGATAGCTAGCCATGAAATTAATCACTGCAATCATTAAGCCCTTCAAGTTGGATGAAGTGCACGAGGCCCTTGCTCACATAGGTATTAATGGCATGACTTCCTATGATGTGCGTGGGTTTGGTCGCCAAAACGGTCACACTGAACTTTACCGGGGTGCTGAGTACGTCATTGATTTTTTGTTAAAACTCAAAATCCAAGTAGCCGTTAGCGATGAGTTGTTAGACGATGCTTTACAAGTAATTTCAAAGGCGGCATATACAGGAAAGATCGGTGACGGAAAAATTTTTGTCAGTCCGCTTAATGAGGTAATCCGTGTTCGAACTGGAGAGTCAGGCTCTACTGCACTATAGGCCTTACAGTGACCGCAACATCTAATATGTGATCTGCGCCGCCATGAATAACTCCGCGGATGGGGGATACATCTCCATAATCACGACCATAAGCAAGATGAACGTAATCCTCACCGGGTGAATCAAAACCCCAGCGGTTATTAGTAGGGTCTAGATCACACCAAGCCCCTAGACCAAGATTACCTTGTTCATCAACTGAAGGAATGTAAACCGATGCCCATGCATGTGAGGCATCGCCACCGATTAGACGGGCCTGTCCGGGTGGTGGATTGGTAAGAATATAGCCACTAATATATTTAGCTGGCAGGCCAATACTGCGCATCGTAGCAATCAGAATATGTGCAAAGTCTTGACAAACACCCTCGCGATTTTTGAGGGCTTCAATAGCAGGTGTATCAAGATCAGTGCTCTTGCTAACGTAATGAAATTCGCTATAAATGCGCCGCATTAGATCAATAGCTGCCTCTAGGATGGGTCTATTGCTGGTAAAGTTAGCACGCGCAAATTCTGCGAATTCTGTACTGGGAATTACATACTGAGATGGAAATAAAAACTCAGATGCAGGATCCCAGTGTGTTCCTGAGTGGTAGCGAAAGTACTCCCGAACCTGCTCCCATGATGGTACTTTGGCAGATTCATAGTGAATGAATTGTGATTTTTTAGTTTCTACTTCTGATTTCGCGGAAATCACCAATGACCTATGGCGCGTCTCCAAGGAAAAATACGTGCAAGTATTTCCGTAGCTATCACTATGCTCTTCTTGCCATGCCGGTCTTGGTTCAATGGTTAGATTAGTTTGCAGAATTGATTGCGTTTCAGTATTAGTTGGCTTTAGATGCGCAAGATGTTGAGCAATCTCTACATTAGGATCATATTGATAGGTAGTGTCATGGATGATTTCTAAACGCATAATTAGGCTTTAGGTTTGTACTCGGTAGTCTATTTCATGTATCAAATTGAAATAGCGAGCGCTGATCTCATCGGAAACGTTCCAGGCGGAATAGGAGCAATTGCTGAAGCAATTTGTGAGGTTATAAAGCGCACCAGATGCATCTCGCAGGCATAAATTTTCTAATGAATATTCTTGTAAGCTTGCAATGCTTCGGGTCAGTTCGTCTGGCTGGTTACGCTCTGTACCTGCCAACTTTGAAAGCCTAGCCCTCAATGCTTTGCTCACCCATGCCAGAGATCGCGGATTCTCATCATCTAAGACTAGTAATTCAATAAGAGGTTCTAGTTCTCGGCTTTGTTGATGCTGAGCATGGAAGGTGATGGTGCTATCAAAGAGAGCTAGTAAAGCCATGTAACCAGAGCTATCTGCATTTGGGTTATTGAGCAATCCAGATGTCACCGCTAAGTCGAGTACCGAGGTTAAAAAAGAAAGTCTTTCAATGTGGCGACCAATAGCAAGTAACTGCCATCCATCATCACGGGTCATGCGGTCCGTTTGGGCTCCAGTAATGGCTGCTAGGGCGCTATTAGCCCGATTAAGCGCTTCAATTGCCAGTGAAGGCGAGAAGTCTTTATATCCAGTGGCCTTGTGACAACCTGCTTGAAAATTCTCAAGGCAGTAATTAATAGTGCTCCATTGTTCGGTAGACAGTCTCTCGCGAATGTTGGAGGCGGTTCTCTTCATTGCGCTAAGGTTGTAGCCAACACTAGTGACATGGTCGTTCTTATTCAAGCAATCAATTAAGGTTCTTTCAAAAATGCGGTGTCGATTTTCACCTTGATCTATATTGCTTGGGACTCCATCGGGTACAAGACCATATTGGATGCAGAGTGTTTCTAGCCACCCCCATAATTGTTTCGAGGGAGTGTATTCGCTATTGATGCTCTCTAAGTAGAGTTTTGCTAGGCGTAAGACGTTTTCACTACGCTCTGTATATCTTCCAAACCAATAGAGATTTTCAGCGGCACGACTGGTCACAAGCCGTTTTCTTTGACCCGTTGTTTTAATGGGTGGCTGTAATTGTGCTGCATCGACATGATGTGTTTGATTACCCAGAACCCATACATCAGCGCTACTGCCACCACGTTGCATTGAGGCAATACCTGAATCCGAAGTTGCAATACGGGCCAATCCTCCAGGTAATACTTGCCAGCTATCAGCGCCATTACTTAAGGCAAAGACTCTGAGCATGTAAGAGCGGGGCTCTATTAAGGAGGCGTTATTGATATTAAATGCATTGAGCCAAACTGGTATTTGGGCCAAGGGGATATAGGTTTGAACCGTGTAATCCTCAGGCTGACGAGTAATTCTGCCGATCCATTCATTCAGTTGAGATGGGCTTAAGCTTCCCCCTAGGCAAGATTCATAACTTACATGTCCTGGGGTGTATGGATAAGTTGGCTTGATTGCACTGGATTCAAGATGTGGAATAGCTGCCTCTAACGCTGCTCGCTCTCCGCACCACCATGTATCCATGGCGGGTAACTGGATTTCTTCATTTAAGAGACGCACGCTAATACCCGGTAAAAATCCGAGCAGGGCTGGTGATTCAAGAAAGGCAGAGCCTGGTGCATTTGCCAAAATCACATTGCCTGCTCTAATTGCTTGTAGTAACCCTGGGACGCCCAGAGTCGAGTCAGCTCGAAGCTCTAAAGGATCTAAAAATTCATCATCCAGGCGTTTGAGTAAAACATGTACCGGCTCTAGACCGCGAACTGTTTTCAGAAATACATGCTGGTCTCGGACCGTTAAGTCGCTGCCCTCGACTAGAGTGAGGCCCAGATACCGAGCAAGATAGGCGTGCTCAAAGTAGGTCTCGTTATAAGGCCCAGGGGTAAGTAGGGCGATATGAGCATCTGGCCCTGCAGGGCTCTGAGACTTCAGTGACTCAATTAAATCTCGGTAAGCATTCGCTAATGGTGAGATTTGCATTGATTCATATGCTTTGGAAAACTGCCGAGCAATCAGATTGCGATTCTCCAGTAAATATCCAAGCCCTGACGGAGCTTGTGTACGTTGCGAGAGCACAGACCATTTACCATCGGGGGCACGTGCCAGATCAAAGGCAATGATGTGAAGATGTTTGTTACCCTTGGGGGTAACACCATGCATTGAGCGCAAATATCCAGGATGTCCGTGTATTAGCGCGGGTGGAATCAGACCCTCTTTCAGTAAATTCTGCTCTCCATACACATCAGTCATGATGGCTTCGAGTAAGCGCGCTCTTTGTAAAACACCAGATTCAATCTCTTGCCATGCAGGGGCATCAATGATGAGTGGAAATAAATCTACTGACCATGGGCGTTGTGGACCATATTCATCTGCATAGACGTTATAGGTGATGCCATTCTCTCGAATCTGCCGATTGAGTTCTTGGGTTTTTTGATCGAAGTCTGCCAAGCCGGTAGGCTCGAGTTGTTCAAAGAAAACTTTCCAATGATCCGTTAGAGATAATGCACTTTTATGCAATTCATCAAAATGCCCATCTTTAGCTAGGGGTGCAAGCTGAGCTACCTCCTCTATAAGTGGTAGCTTGATATGGGATGAGTTATTTTGGGAGGATTCCACGACTTATTGTCTCACCGGCGCATATCTAGCGTGAATGGAAATTCTTGGCTGACGGCAAGATTGATATTTGCCTGAACACCCTCGATGGTTCCTGGTGTATGACCCATGCGGAAGAATCTTGAAAGTCTGCGACTCTCTGCCTCATAGGCATTAATCGGGAATGTATCGTAGTTGAGGCCGCCTGGGTGAGCTACATGGTATTGACAGCCACCCACAGAGCGCTTCATCCAGGTGTCAATGACATCAAACGTCAGTGGAGCATGAACCCCGATACTGGGATGCAGGCTGGATGGGGGATTCCAGGCCTTGTAACGAACACCCGCAATATATTCTCCTGCAACACCGGTTGGCTGAAGTGGCAATGGCTCTCCATTACAGGTTATGGCATAACGACTTTGGTTAAGGCCTGTAATGCGAACCTCAAGTCGCTCTATCGAGGAGTCTACGTAACGTGCTGTTGCACCTGAGGCATTTTCTTCGCCCATGACGTGCCAAGGCTCTAGCGCATTGCGCAGAGTAATTTCTGCACCCATGGTTTGAACTTGCCCAATTAATGGAAAGCGGAACTCTAGGTGCGGTGCAAACCATTCTGTCTTGAAGTCATAGCCTAAGCTCTGCATCTCTTCAATAATGTCTGCAAAATCCATCTTGATAAAAGTGGGTAATAGGCAGCGATCATGAAGTTCTGTGCCCCAACGGGTTGCGGGTGCCAAATACGGTTTATCCCAAAAGCGAGCTATTAATGCTCGAATGAGTAGTTGCTGAACGATGCTCATCTGCGCGTGTGGGGGCATTTCAAATGCGCGTAGTTCGAGTAGTCCAAGTCGTCCCGTTTGGCTATCTGGTGAGTACATTTTGTCAATGCAGAACTCACTGCGATGGGTGTTCCCAGTCACATCAATCAGGATGTTTCTGAGTGTGCGATCCACAATCCATGGGGGCATACTGGTCCCAAACTTTTCACGGTTCTCATGAATTTGTTTAAGGGCAATCTCAAGTTCATAGAGTTGGTCGTTACGCGCTTCATCTACTCGAGGCGCTTGACTAGTTGGGCCAATAAACATGCCGCTAAATAGATAGCTTAAGCTTGGGTGGTTATGCCAATACAAAATTAAGCTCGCGAGTACCTCAGGACGACGCAGGAATGGGCTATCGATTGGGGTGGCACCACCCATGACAAAGTGATTTCCACCGCCGGTACCCGTGTGGCGACCATCTGTCATGAACTTCTCGGCAGACAGACGGGATTCAAATGCAGCGTTATAAAGAAACTCGGTATGTTCGACTAATTCTTTCCAGTTATGCGCCGGATGAATATTGACTTCGATCACACCAGGATCTGGAGTAACTTGCAGGAGCTTTAAGCGAGGATCGCGCGGGGGAGGGTAGCCCTCTATGACGATTTGGTATTGCAACTCTTCTGCTGTCGCTTCTACGGCTTGTACTAGATTGAGGTAATCCTCTAAGCGAGCCAAGGGAGGCATAAATACATAAAGTGCGCCATTCTTGCCCCCATGCTTATTCTCTGCAGCAGGTCCGTTTGAGCGCATAGGATCACGCGTCTCCACACACAATGCAGTTCTAGTAATCCAGGCTGCTGATTCTTGGCGTGCAGGCATGCGGACTTCTTCAGACTGACTCCAAATACTCGTGTGAGGAGCGGAATTATCTTTTCCTAATGTGCGGAATTGTTGCTGAATGGGTGCAAATGAGGCTAGCGGTGGTTTTGGTGCAAAGGGATCCTCTTCAATCAAATAGGGGTAATCTGCCTTGCTAGTCCAGGGAAGTGAATCCAGTGGCAAGCGATAACCCATTGGCGAGTCACCTGGCAGGAGTAGGAGTCGATCATCGCGATAGATCCATGCACCAGTTTTCCATTGGGTATCAAGATAGCCTTGACCTTTACCTGCTTCAATCGGTAATACATAACCAATAACTGAATCCAACTTTTGAGTAAAGACCCGTTTTAAGCGAGTGCGCTCCATCTCATCATCTAGATTGGATTTAAAAGGATCAACGTTGACTGGTAATTTAGATTCGCGCCAGAGATAGTAGAAGGTATCTTCATAGGCTGGCTCAATAAATCGATCTGGCAGTCCTAAGTTTTTCGTAAGCGTATGAATAAAGCGATCAGCATCCTTACTTGTGTAGGTGATCGGGTGCGATTCATCAGCAAAGAGCTTAGGGTTTTTCCAAATAGGGGTTCCATCGGCCCTCCAGTAAATGGATAGAGCCCAGCGTGGTAGCTGTTCACCTGGATACCATTTGCCTTGACCAAAGTGTAGGAAGCCGCCATCACCATATTCGGCGCGTAGTTTGCCAACTAGGTCGGTAGCGTAAGCGCGTTTTGTTGGTCCAAGCGCATCAATATTCCATTCGCGTTCATCACGACCATTAACTGATACGAAAGTCGGTTCACCACCCATCGTGAGGCGAACATCGCCTGCCACAAGCTCTTTATCTACCTGTTCGCCCAACTTCAGAATATCTTCCCACTGCTCTTCCGTATAGGGTTTCGTGACACGTGGAGACTCATAAATGCGTGTGACCTCCATCGTGTGTTCAAACTCGACTTCGCACTTGTCAACACCACCCTCAATCGGGGCAGCACCTGATGGTTCAGGTGTGCAAGCTACTGGAATATGGCCTTCACCAGCCATCAGTCCCGAGGTAGGGTCGATCCCGATCCAGCCTGCGCCTGGTAGATATACCTCGCACCAAGCGTGTAGATCCGTAAAATCAACCTCAGTACCGCTAGGGCCATCAAGGGATTTCACATCAGGCTTCAGTTGAATAAGGTAGCCAGAGACAAATCGCGCTGCGAGTCCGCAAAGACGCAAGAGATTTACCATGAGCCATGCGGAGTCACGACAAGATCCGCTTCTTAAATCTAAAGTTTCGTCAGGAGTCTGGACACCAGGCTCCATACGAATGAGATAGCCAATATCACTTTGGACCTTTTGATTAATCTTTACTAAAAAATCAATCGTACGCATTTCGCTTCGATCGATTGTCTTGAAATATTTATTTAGCGTTGCATTGCGCATTCTTCCAAGATAAGGACGTAATTCCTTTTTAAGATCTGCGCTGTATTTAAATGGGAAATTTTCTGAATCTGGCTCAAGAAAAAAATCAAAGGGGTTGTAGACCGCCATTTCAGTAACAAGATCAACCGTTACCTTGAACTTAGTAGTGGCCTCTGGAAAAACCAATCGTGCCTGATAGTTTGAGAATGGGTCTTGTTGCCAATTAACAAAATGACCTTCTGGCTCTACCTTGAGGGAGTAAGACAGAATATGACTGCGGCAGTGGGGGGCTGGTCGCAAACGGATGACCTGAGGACCCAGTTTGACTGGGCGGTCATATTGATATTCGGTGACGTGGTGAAGGGCGGCATGGATAGACATGTTCAAAGTCTATGAGTGCACCAATATGCAGAATTATTGCAGTGCACACTAATAGTGCTAAAAATGAGCTTACGCCCAATATTGGGTAGAAGTAGTCAAAAACTGGGCATTTAGAAACTTGCAAGCCGGGCGAGGGGAATAAGTTGTAGTTGCACCCTTACCGAAAGTTGATATGCCCAAGCAAACCACCCTGACGATTAGCAGTAAAAATTACTCCTCATGGTCCCTGCGTGGCTGGCTCATGATGAAATTTTCTGGTTTGAAGTTCCAAGAAGTTCAGGTAGCGCCCGATGATGTGGATAACCGCGCTGAATTGTTACTACTTTCACCATCCATTTTGGTACCTCGCTTAGATCATGATGGTTGCAAGGTCTGGGATACCTTGGCGATTGGTGAATATCTTAATGAGCTAAATCCTAAAGCGCACTTACTTCCAAAGGATCCTCTAGCTCGAGCGCACTGCCGCTCCATTTGTGGTGAGATGCATTCTGGTTTTTCTGCTCTGAGAGCTTCTTTGCCAATGAACATCAAGGGTAAATTTGATTCCTTCAAGGTTTGGTCAAAGGCGCAGATTGATATCAATCGTGTTTTAGTTATTTGGCAAGATTGCCTCTCTACTTACGGTGGCCCTTTTTTATTTGGGAAAGAGCCCACCCTTGCTGACGCGATGTTTGCGCCAGTAGTTACCAGGTTCCTAACTTACAACGTCGAGTTGGATAAAGCTTGCCAGAGCTACTGCAAGCACATCATGGCTTTGCCGGAAATGAAGGAATGGGTGATGGGCGCCCTTGAAGAACCCGATGACATCGAAGAACTTGAAGTGGAGTTTTAATCATGAAAACACCTACAGCATTTAAAAGTAACACTCAGTTTTCTCATGTAAAACAAGGCGATACCCAGTTTTTACCCGGCGGTCTAAGAGACTTCTTCCTATATCGCGATTTAGGAGTAGCCAAGGCAACCAACGGCAAAGTTATTGCCCATCTAGTGAAGGCTAATAAGCCGCCTATTAACGGTACTGGCTGGCACTATCACGTTGCTGAATTTCAAATTGTGGTGATGACAAAAGGTTGGGCACGCTTCATGTACGAAGACAAGCCAACATTGGTTGAGGCAGGTGATGTTGTTCATCAGATGCCGGGTATTGTTCACTATCTTTATGACTACTCACCAGATATGGAATACATGGAGATCGTAGGACCTGCAGACTTTGGTTCGGTGCCGGTAGAAGTTGGCCCAGCAGAAGTTCCAGAGGTAACGCCATGGAAGTAATTAAAACTGATAATCCGCTGGCTTCTGATTTTGCTGTGTTGTTTCAGCGGATTATGAATCTTTCCCAAGAACTCGATAGCATGCGAGAGTACTATCGCACCCTTTATCAAAAAATAGAGTCTGGTGAAATTGGTATGGAGGAGGGTAACCCCCCTGATCTTCTAAAGGAATTCAATGTCGCCGGGTTTGTGCATCTCTCTATTGTTGCTGCGCGTTCTGCGCAGACAGCCGCCATCATTGCCAATGACGTTTCTTTAAGTCGTGTTTTTGATCCATCCTTGAAGGATTACGAGCGTGCATTTCGCCATATTGAAAGCAGGTCGAACTAATGATGTACCGCGCTTATCAAACCTTTGCAAATCTGCATAATCCGATTCGTTTATTTGCGAGTGCATCTGAGCGCGTATCAAATAATTGGTTTGGAAACTTTACACTTAATCCAATGCAGAGATTGGCAGCGCATTATGAGCAAATCTCTTTATTGGGATTTACGCACACTAGACCAGACTTCAAGATTAAAGAGATCGTCGATTCTTTGGGCGAGATCAAGTCGGTTACCGAAGAGTTCTTGCACTCTACCCATTTTTGTAACCTAGTTCGCTTCAAGAAAGACGGTGTAGAGGGTCAACCCAAAATCTTATTGGTTGCCCCCATGTCAGGACACTTTGCTACATTGCTTGCGGGCACAATTAAAACGCTACTTAAAGATCACGAGGTTTATGTCACTGATTGGTTAAATATCCGAGACATCCCCGTGAGTTGCGGTGAGTTTGATTTTGACTCTTATATAGAGCACATCATTCAATTCTTGGAATATATTGGCCCTGGCACTCATTTGATGGCTGTTTGTCAGCCAACGGTAGCCTGCTTGGCTGCAACAGCCATCATGTCAGAGGATAAAAACCCTTGTGTGCCAGCAAGCCTTATTCTGATGGCTGGGCCAATTGATGTGAACCAGAGTCCTACGAAAGTAAATGAGTTGGCTACTAGTAAGCCAATGTCTTGGTTTGAGGAAAAATTGATCGGGGTTATTCCGAATCAATTCGGCGGAACAGGTCGTCGCGTCTACCCCGGCTTCTTACAGCTCATGGCATTTATGAGTATGAATCCAGAGCGCCATGCAGATTCATTTAAAAAGCTTTACGAATATCGCGTTAATGGTGATAACGAAAAAGCGGATGTAATTCATGATTTTTATGAAGAATACTTTGCGATTATGGATCTCTCTGGACCATTCTATTTGGAGACGATACGTAAAGTATTTCAGGAGTGTGATTTGCCCAACGGCAGATTGACTTATCAGGGCCGCTTAGTAAACCCTAAAGCCATTAAGAAAACCTTTTTGCTGACTGTTGAGGGAGAGCGTGATGATATTTGCGGCATTGGGCAGACCTTAGCAGCTCAAGATCTATGCAGCGGACTACCAGGCTATATGAAATCTCATCACCTACAGGCTGGCGTTGGTCATTACGGAGTCTTTAATGGCAAGCGTTGGGATACCCAGATTTACCCAGTAGTACGCAATGTTATTCAATCATCACTTTAAGAGCGGAGGAAATGATGAAGGTATTTGTTACTAGAAAAATCATGGCAAGAAGGCGTTGTCTTGATGGGACTGACAAAGGTTGCAGTTCTTTAACTCCAGGTCAATACTCCGCTAATAAAACCAATGATGGTGCACTAGAGATTTTGCAGTCAAGTGGTGAGCCGCTATATCTTCTTCCATTCATTTGGTGGGAAAGAATGGAGATGGGTGAGATATTAATATCACACAGTGCCTAATATTTCGGTGCTTATGAGCCTATAAGCTTCGAGTGATTAAAGCGTCATCCTCATACTTTCTACGTATTTCTCTACGAAGTTGTGCTCCTCTGTGGCGCCGTAACTCATCAGGTGTATTTGGGGTGAATGTAGGCACCGAGGATGGCTTTCCATCTTGACCAATAGCCACCATAGTAAAAAAGCAACTATTTACATGGCGTTTAATCTGCGACTGAATGTTTTCTGCAATTACTTTAATGCCGATTTCCATCGATGTATTGCCGGTGTAATTAACTGAAGCAAGGCAGGTAACTAATTCACCAACATGAATAGGTTGCCTAAAGGTAACCTGATCTACGCTCAGAGTCACCGCTTGTTTGCCAGCGTAACGACTGGCACAAGCATAAGCTACTTGATCGAGCAATTTAAGCAAGTCGCCACCGTGAACATTGCCAGTAAAGTTGGCCTTATCAGGCGTCATCAGTACGGTCATGGTTAGTTGAGTATTCGAGTAATCCATGTTTTATCTTCCTAATAAGGCATTCTGTTGAGTGGGAGTTAGCAATGAGAGCCAATTGCGCTTAGCAACCGTCATTTGCTCTTTAAAGTAAGTGCCCCAATTAGGCGGCTCAAGATGTAGGTTCGCCTCTGAATCACCCATCATGTTGCGTGGAACTAAGCCATGCTTTTCACAAAGGCGTTTTATGGGGCGATTCCAGTTGATGCAGTGCATGAAGAGGTGGTGATAGTGACGATTGCGAGCCCAAGTAATCGCCTCATCCATCATAGTGTCGGCAATACCTTGCTTGCGATATTTTGGGCTAACAATCACACCAAACTCCACTTCGGTTCCACTAGAGGCAATATGGATGGTTCCCGCCTACTTGCCATTGATCTTCGCCACCAAAAAATGATTATTTTTTGGATCGCTCATAAATTGTTTTACTAGAGCGTCAATTGACTTTTTATTCATCGAGTAGCCAAAGTAGACATGCAGGGTTTGTGGATCTTGGGCCTTTAACCAAGATCCATATTTGAAATACTGATTTCGTAGTAGAAGCTCAGTAGTTAGCATGTTATTGCTCAAAATGGTAAAGCTTGTTGTTATATATTTCCGGCTGCCATTGAGTCATTTCAGACTCCCTATCTAAATGTATTTAAGCTGAAATTAACACTTGATTAAGTATGTTGCATGACAGAACAATATTTTTCAGTTTTTGCTCCAAAATGGGGCTGGGAGTATCTACTGATCAAGACTACTCGCCGAATAATTTGCCCTCACCAGCCCAATTAGATGGGGATATATCTTCAAAAATTACATAGATGTATTTGGCGTCTGTTCCGGTATTGCGAACAATACTTTCAGTGATTTCTGCTGCAACGACTTGTTTTGTTGAAGTTTCTTTTCCTTCAAACCAGCTTACTCGTACGACGGGCATAAAAGTTCCTAAATAATTTAGTGGATTGACATTAGTCAATATATGGACTATTATAGTACATATATGAACTTTCTACCTATTGTCAAAGAACTCGCAAGAGCCTATCAAGAATTTGAGGGCTACTCTTCTACACATATTCGCGCGCTGGGGCTATTGCCAGTCCAGTTTGATGTGATTGCCACGTTGGCCAATCAGCCGCCATTAAGCTTTAAGCAGTTGGGAGAAAAGACGCTGATTTCTAAAAGCTCTCTTACTGGTGTCGTTGAACGAATGGTTCAAAAAGGCTTTATCGCAATCCTAGAAAATCCTGATGATGCCCGCAGTCATTTGCTCAAGCTGACAGCAAAAGGCCAAAAGATTTTTGAAAAGGCTTTTCCTGAGCATCTTCAGCATCTTGAGTTGGCGTTTAAAAAGCTATCAAAAAATCAATTGAAAGAAATTGAAGAATCTCTCAAAACCCTCAAATCCATTTTTACTAATTAAAGGAAACATGATAAATCCACATATTGCCCAAAAAGCACCTTACGCTGTAGAAGTTACTGCTGGCCAGTCTTATTACTGGTGCTCTTGTGGACTAAGCAAGAGCCAGCCATTTTGTGATGGTAGCCATAAAACCACTGAATTTATGCCAGTTCCATTTACAGCTGAAAAGACCGAGACCGTCTATTTGTGCGGCTGTAAGCATAGCGCCAAAGGTGCGTTTTGCGACGGCAGTCACAACAAGCTCTAAAAGCTATACATAAACTATTTAAGGAAAAACATGAAAAACTTTGAAAACATATTAAATTTACTAGGTCGTATTGCTATTGCGGCATTGTTTCTACCAGCAGGACTCAATAAGTTAATGGGCGTTGAGGGCACAACAGGCTATTTCGCATCGCTTGGATTGCCTGCTGTGGCGGTATTAGTTTGGCTGGTTATTGCCATTGAAATTTTAGGCGGTCTTGCTTTAATTTTCGGCTACCGCACCCGCTTGGTAGCAATTGGTTTGGCACTCTTCACCATTTTGGCAAGTATTGCTGGCCACGCATTCTGGGCAGCTCCAGCTGATGCCGCATTTATTGCCCAGTTATTGTTCTTTAAGAACATCGCCGTCATCGGTGGTTTGTTGGTATTGGCCTCATCGGGCGCTGGTTCAATCAGCATTGATGGCCGCAAGGCAAAGGCTGAGTAATCAAGCTTTATTGAGCTGGAGTCAAACATCCTAGGCCCTGGTTCGATTCTGCCCGGGCCACCAAGAAACGTCAAAACCACCTTCGGGTGGTTTCTTTTTGGGTGTCCGTATTGGGTCGTTGGTCGACTATTCATTAATATATTCCCCCCATTCACCCATTAATCTGCAGCGCTTCTCCAATTGATCTTGTCGCCTATAGGCAGCTTCAGCCTTATTCTTGATGGTGTGTGCCAAAGCTAGCTCAACAGTTTCATTTGGATGGTCGGTAGTTTCTGCCGCCCAATCTCTAAATGTTGATCTAAAGCCGTGAGGAACATATTCTGAATACTTAGGCATTTTTCTCATCATCGACAGCAGTGCCATATTAGAGAGGTGGCTTTCTTTATGTAAAGCACCTGGAAATAAATAGCTATTCACACTAATAGTTTTTAGATGCTCAAGAATTTCGATTGCCCGCGCATTGAGTGGAACACGATGCTCTTTGCCTGCCTTCATTCTTCCAGCAGGAATAACCCACACCTTGGTTTCTAGGTTGAACTCATTCCATCTGGATTCGATTACTTCACTTGTGCGCGTGGCAGTAAGGATTAGCAACTCAAGTGCTAATGCCGAATATCCATTGTGCCCACGCAAATCTTTAACGAATTCTCCGATACGCTGAAACGGAAGAGCAGGGTGATGACTTTTTTTCTGAATCTTTTTAGCCTTGGGCAACAAGTGGCCTAAAGCACCTTTTAATAGTGCTGGGTTATCCCCTTTGATGTATTCATGAGCCTTGCACCAGTCAAAGATCACTTCAATGCGTTGTCTGACCCTGGTGGCAGTTTCTGTACGGACATTCCAGAAGGTGCCTTCAACCTCGCCGGTCTTCTTTTTAATATCTTGCTCAAGCAATTTGGCGATATGGCCGGTATTAATTTGATCCACGCGTAATTTGCCAATCTCTGGATAAGCAAAGGTGGCGATCGTATTTCTCCATTGATCAGCGTGCTTGGAGCTCTTCCATTCCGCTTTCCTAGCCTCAATACAGAGTTCAGCAGCCTCTTTAAAGGTAATGCCACTATTAATAGCAGCTATTTTCTTGCTCTGAGCCTTTTGGCGATCCTCTGTTGGATCGATGCCATCTAGGACCATTTGACGTAATTCAAGGGTTTTTCGACGCGCATCAGCTAATGACCGAGCCTCCAAGGATCCAAGACCCATTTCACGTCTTGTTAATAGGGTGGGGCTGGTATAGCGGAAGATCCAGCTACGTTTGTAGCTATTTACCCCTTTAGAGACCTGAATATACAAGCCCTTTGATTCAGGGTCGGCATGATACCCAGGGTTTATGATTGACCCAAGACCACGTGCCGTAAAGCTGATTTTCTTACCCTCTTGCAACCTTTATGCCCCGTTCTCTACCCACCACTCTACCCACCACCAATGCATAGATTTTAGTGGTTCAGAGAGGGTTAGTCGGGAGTATGGTTAAGCAATAAACCTATATAAATCATGGGTTTAAAGGTTATGATGGAGTTGTTCGGAGAGCCCATTTATAGACGCCTCTTCCGCCAGTAGTTTGAAACCACCTTCGGGTGGTTTTTTCATTGTTTTTAGCCTAATTTTTCACAAAAACGGCCCCGGCAAACAATTTATTTAGTCCCTCAACCCTCTGTTTTTAATCAAAAAATGGGGTTTTTGGCGTTTTTGTTGCGTTGCCGCAAATAATTCTTGCAGTGCAATAAAAAACTTTTTACAATGGTGCATCGCAATAAATTTTATCAATTTAAAAAGTTAGGATAAATCATGTTCCAAAATCAATTAAACGACCAACTCTCACAAGCTCAAGCTAAAGCTGTTGAAAACGCAAAGTACTTGGCTCAAGTAGCTGTTGAAAGTGCAAAAGAATTAGCTGAAATCAACCAAGCTGCTGCTAAAGATGCTTTAGTTGTTGCTCAAGATGCAAGCGCACAATTATTGGCAATCAAAGATGCTCAACAGTTGGCAAAATTGGCTCAGCCAGAAACTGCTCAAGAAGCTGCTAAGTACGCTGCTGCTTACCAAGCTAAAGTA
>JACCDH010912175.1_pt1 | contig 24809 bp, 29 predicted proteins | sample 7442481 | NCBI WGS metagenome assembly JACCDH01 (sample SAMN15323433, study PRJNA562643) | freshwater metagenome | isolation source: river surface water | place: USA:Blue River Watershed | collected 2017-08-15
ATTGTTCATTTTAGAAAAGGAGCACTATTTATTAGAAGAACTTGATGGAGATAATAGGGTTTACAAAATTGCTGAATGAGTAATTTAGGAAGATTTAATTGTCTTATTCCTCGGAAATATCATGGTGCAATAGTCGTTAAGGTGTTGTGAAGCGTTTAATTGAGATGAAAATATACCAAATATTGGTATTTTTATTGAAAATTTAAATCATGGGAAAAAATACATCAATCACCTTAGGTAGCTATTTTGATCAGTTCATTCAAAGTACACTTAGTGCAGGACGGTATAAAAATGCAAGCGAAGTGGTTCGTGCCGGTTTACGTCTTCTCGAAGAGGAGGAACAAAAAATTCAAGCATTGCGTCTAGCAATTGAAGAAGGCATTAAAAGTGGCATTGCAGAAGACTTTGACCCAGAAGTGCATTTAAAGACTTTAAAAGCGAGTAGAAAATAAATGGCCAAGTTTAAGTTAACAAACAATGCCGTAAAAGATCTATCCGATATTTGGAACTATACTTTCGTCACTTGGTCTGAAAGTCAGCAGATAAATATTACAAACTTCTATTAAACGCATGTGCAGCTATAGCTAAGCAGCCAAATCAAGGCAGAGTTTATGAAGAAATTTATACTGGTTTAAAAGGTGAAAAAATCTCAAAACACATTATTTTCTATCGAATTATGGCCGATCAATCGATTGAAATAGAAAGAATCCTTCATGAAAGAATGGATCTAAAGAAAAAACTATTATAATGTTTCAACTACTGAAATAACACATTGGACACAAAAGTCAACATATCAAAACTTTTGAATTGGACCTATTGTCTCATTCTTTTGCTATTTTTTTTTGATCAGCTGCCTCATTTTGACATCAAAAGCCAAGCCCTAAAATCTTTTGTTTATCTCGGATTACTGTTAGGCACTCCCGTTCTGCTTCTTTGGAATTATTTTGCCTTTACGCAGAGAAAACAACAACTCTTAGGAACACTTTATCCGTCAATTATTTTGATTTTCATTTTTGTGATTGATCCATTGGATGTGCTGTTTTCAAGCGGCTCATGGCATACCCAAACAGTTTTGTATCAGCATCGCACTTCGCGTTTTGAGCAAATTGAATTTCAACTGCAAGACAAAGGAGCTTTAGGCTACAATAAGCGTACAGTCCAAGTGTTCTACCTTACGCCCTTATTTACCTGGAGTAGCCCCGTTCCTAAAAACATCCATTTTGTCAAAGAATGGAAAAAGGTTAATTTAGACTGTAATGAACTTGGCTTGAAGATGCCATAAGCATATTACATTTTTAATTTCAAGAGCCCCCATGCCTAAAAAACTCAAATTTATATCGATCATTTGTTGGATACTTTTTTCGCGTGGATTTGATGCTTATTGTACGATACAACACACGCCTGATTTGAGTAAGGAAGCCAATCCGTTGGTTACTGTATTGGGAATTTCGTCGTGGACCTTATTACTTGGGATAATTGGCTTATTGACGCTTTATATTTGCTTTGCATTTTATAAAAGTGTGTTTCACCCCATCTCTTTGGAACCGACTGAAAGAGGCTTAAATTTTCGAGAGTATGCGGCTTTTCTTTATCTAGGAGAGCGTACACATTGGTCTGCCATGTTGTATAAATATCCAAAAGATCTCAAGCGCTTACATCAGTATTTTGGTTCTGTTTTAACAGCTTGTTTAATTTATGCAGGCATCATTTCTACGGTGATGTGGTTACTCATTCAAAATGCCGAATGGTACCGCGAAATCCATACCGCGGGTCGCGTATACTTCTTTCTAATTGGCGGCAGTATACAAATCATCATTACTTGGAATTGGCAGAAATATAAAATATATCGATCTTTAGCTCATTCATAAAGAATGTCAATCAATAACAATCTGTTCCACACATAATTAAATCATGAAAAAATCCATTTTACTGAGTTTCATCGCACTTCTTTTTGTAGGGAGCAATTGTTCAAGTTGGGCACAAAACAAATTGCAGCTCAACCTTCAGAAAGGAGTAGTGTACTCACAAAGTATGCAGTCAAAATATTTGACTACCACAACAGTTGAGGATGAACATATGGAGATGGAGGTTCAGGTATCCGGCGATATTGCATATGAAGTACTGGAAGTGCTCGATTCCAGTTATCAATTAGAGGTTTGGTATGAAAGCATGTCAATGAGCATAAAATCTCCAGAAGTGAGTATGAGTTTCAGTTCAGAATTAGAGCAAGAAAATGATATCCTTTCGAACATTCTAGGAGCAATGGTCATGGAGCCTTTCGAAGTAAAATTAAATAAACAAGGAAAGGTCCTCGAAGTAAAAAATATAGAAAATTTATTCAACTCGGCACTTGATGAAGCTGGTTTAGACCCCATTGATCGGGAGAATATCAAAGCACAATTGAAGCAGTCTTTTGGTGATGAATCTTTAAAAGGTAATATTGAAATGATCACGGCGATTTTTCCAAAAAATGACGTTGCAATTGGCGATAAATGGTCTGTGAAATCCAATATGAAATCTATTATTGAAGTAGGAGTAACGACTATTTATGAGTTAAAACAAGTCACCCCCGAAGAATATATCATTAAGGGCTATGCAAAAACTGATACTGAGAATAATCTTGAATACATCAAGATGAGAGATGTTTATACAAATTACAACATTTCAGGAACCACGGTATCAGAATTTAGAATAAATAGAAAGACAGGTTGGATGAATAGCGCTACAATGGACCAAGAAATCAATGGTATTGTAAAATCTAAAAAGGATCTAAAAAGTGCTGTACTGAATGTCATAAGAATCAAAATGAAAGGTCAAATTATAATGACTGGAAAAGCCTCATGACCCCAAGCCCTGAACACAACGCTAAAATTGCCAATCTGACCTTTGCACAAGTTTATCCGCTTTATGTAGCTAAAGTGGAACGCAAAGGACGCACAGAAGCAGAATTGCAGCAAGTGATTGAGTGGTTAACAGGTTTTGATTGGCCGCGTCAGCAAGCTTTGATTGCTGAAAACGTGAATTTTGAAGTGTTTTTTGACCGCGCACAATTGCATCCGAATGCGAGCTTAATCAAGGGGCTTATCTGTGGTTATCGTATTGAAGAACTAGAAAATGAACTCACTAGAAACGTCCGCTATTTAGATAAACTTGTAGACGAATTGGCTAAAGGCAAAGCGATGGAAAAAATCCTGAGGGTTTAGTTTTACAGTTTTTAAGATCCAATATTCAAGACCAAAAAGACCCTTTTAGACGGGGCTTTTAAATACCCCCCCGGAATTGGCATTATTTCGTTTCATCAGAAAATCAAATCTGTATGAAATCAATTTACCTTCTTTTGCCATTGTTCTTCTTTGCTGTATTTACGTCCTATTCTCAAGTGACCTATACATTCCTGGAGCACAACAATGTTTCAGCCTATATTTCTAATATGGGCACCTATTTTTGGAACAATGAATCAAGCCCAGTAATACGGTATGAGGTTCCCAAAGGCTCGGGGCATAATATGATTTTTACTTCAGAGTTTTGGTTTGCAGTCAAAGATGCTGCAGACTCAATTCACATGACCCAAGGGGGCTTCGAAAATGTTAAAGATATTTTTAACGGACCAATTTCTATTCCTGGAAGCTACGATACGCCTGAATATCAAGATATTTGGGAGCAAAAGATTTGGCAGATTTGTCAAGCAGACATCGATAATTTTAAATTGATTTGGCAATGCAATAATGGTTTAATTACTGTAGGATGTGACGATATTCCTCCATTATCACAGGAAGTTCTTGACAATATTTATAGTTGGCCAGCGCATGGCGATATTACAAAAGGCCAATCTTACTATTTAGCGCCTTTTTATGATTATAATTCGGATGGCAGTTACAATCCTGATGACGGAGATTATCCCATCATCAAAGGTTGTTGTGCGACGTATATGATCAAAAATGATGCTGCGTTTCCTCATAATTACACCTCGACAGCGCCAATAGGCATGGAATTACATCTGATGTTTTATCAATATTTAACCGCAGACTACCTCAAGGACATCACTTTTGTAGACCTTTTAGCCATCAATAAAAGCGGAACAGATTATCCTGAAATTGCCCACAGTATTTACTTAGATGCCGATGTGGGTTTTTATGGGGATGATTTTTACGGCTGCGACTCAACCAACAACGTCATTTATTTTTACAATGCAGATAACGATGACCAAGAGTTCAATCCTTTTTTAGGATATGGAATTAATCCGCCGGCATTTGGCGTAGTAAGTTTAGAGCAGGATCTTACGGCTAGTGCGGTTGTAGAAATAGGGACTTCTGCAATAGATGAAAAATGGAACGTAATGAACGGGCTACAGTTTTTTGGCACTCCTTGGTTGAATCAGAGTGGTCAGCCAACAAATTTTTTGTATTCGGGAAATCCAAATGACGTAAGCTCTTGGAATGAACTCAATGCAATGAATCCACCGGGCGACGTAAATGGCATTGCATCTGTAAAGAAAAATAATTTCAATAATGGCGATACACTCAAACTGTCATATGCCTTTTTGTATGCGCGAGATGGCACTCATATTGAAAATGTTCAGTCAATCATCGATATGGCTGCGGCAGTCAAGGTTTTCTATGATAATGAATCAGATGTGGCATGTAATGGCGCTACTTGGAATGTTTCTGAGCAGGATGCATTTCAAATTAACATTATGCCTAACCCAAGTTATGGCAAGTTTCAAGTCAACACAATTCATTATCAAATTGATGAAGTCAATGTGAAGAATGCATCCGGACAGCTTATCAAACGAATGATACCGATTTGTACCGAACAAATGGAACTTGATTTAACAGGTGAACAGTCGGGTATTTATTTCTTAGAATTGAAATCAGAATCTAGAATTGTTGTGAAAAAGATTGTCGTTCAATAGGTGTATTTTCGTACATTCCAAGCATTGATTTTTATTGTACTTTCACTATATGATTCAACATAATACGATGAAAATCCTTTTTTTACTCTTCACTTTTTGTTGTGGGATTGCTCAGGCTCAGGTCAGCTTTTTAGGTTTTGATCGCGAGTATTGCCCCGATGCGCTTTCGATCAGCTATACTTATGAGAATTTTAGTTTGCCTGGAGGCTCTTCTGCTCAGCATGGCTTTAGAATTTTCCGAGACGGCGTGCAGGTTTTTTCTCAGCAGGGGTCTATGAATAATAGCACTTCGTGTTTGGACCTTTATTTTGTGAATGACGCGGTTGGCTTTATTGTAATTCAGGCGCCGGGTGGAGGGAAGCAAGTGCTCAGAACACAAGATTACGGCAATAATTGGCAAATCATTGGCGGAGGTGCTCCAAATTATTTAGGCCTTTATGTGCTCAATGACTGGACGGCCTATTTAGTGACCCAGTGGGATTTTCCCAAACAGCTTTACGTGTGTCGTTGCAGTGATCAACTGAACAACATCAATAGTACGGTTATCTACGACACCATTCAGCAAGCCAATATAGTTGTTACCGATGTGTTGCTCAATCCGGATCGTTGTGGAGCTGATTCGCTTGTTTTTTCCATTTGGAATGGCACCGATACTATTACTTATCAGATCAATTTTAACTTATTGAATGCGAGTTCTTCTGAAGCGCAAACGGAGCAACTATTAAGCTATCCGAATCCGACTCCAGATATTTTTAAGCTGTCAACTACTGAAGTGCTTGAATGGGTTCAGTTGTTTGATTTGTCGGGGCAGCTGGTCCATGATTTTAGCGCTGAAGCTATGCAGCAAAAGCAATTCTCTGTTGCAAGTATTCCAAATGGGACCTACATTGTTCAAGTGAAAACCAAAACGTCAAGCTTTAATTTGAAGCTGCTCGTTGATCATTAAACAGGTGTAAAAAAGAAAATCCCCGAAAAAAATTGTATCTTCATTTTCCTAAAATAAACCTACCATCATGGAAAATAATGAGTTACAAGCTGCTACTGCACAAAACTATCAATTAGAATTTAAAGGAGAAGGCTCGGCCTTTTTTGGGATTTTAATTGTCAATTGGATTTTAACCGTCTTAACCTTAGGCTTCTATTATCCGTGGGCGCGCGCCAAGCAGTTGCAATATACTTATAGTCATACCACGCTCAACAACGAGAGTTTTTACTTTTCGGGTACAGGGGCTGAAATGTTCAAAGGCTTCATTAAGTTAATTGGGATGTATTTACTTTTTATAGTGGTTTACGGTTTATTTGTAAGGTATGCTGAGTCTCCAATTTTGGCCGTGCTTGTGCTCTACCTTTGTATTTTTGCAATTATCCCCGTTATTATTCATGGTTCTTTGCGCTACAGAATGAGCCGTACTTCATATCGAGGTATTCGTTTTGGTTATCGTGGAGACCGCAGAGAGCTCATGGTACAGTTCTTCCGCGATGTTTTACTTTCAATTGTAACGTTCGGAATTTACAGCTCTTGGTTGTCAATGAATCTGCGTTCCTATACGCATCGCCATATGCGCTATGGAAACATTGAATTTTCCAATGAAGCCAAGGGTGCCGACTATTTTGTTTTGAATTTAAAGGGGGGCTTGCTCACTATTCTTACACTCGGTATTTATTCGTTTTGGTGGCAAAAAGATATTTTCAATTATTACATTGATAACATGGAGCTCAAGCAAAACGAGAACCGAATCAAAATGCATTCTACGGCAACAGGTGGCGCTTTCTTTAAATTGCTCATCACGAATTTTCTATTGTTGTTTTTTACCTTCGGAATTGCAGCAGCTTGGGTTGAAATGCGCACACTACGCTTTCTTTTTAGTCATATTCAAATGACCGGAAATATCGATCTTTCAGCGGTTTCTCAAACAGAGGCAGCATACAACGATGCTTTTGGTGAAGATGCCGCAGACTTCTTTAATATCGACTTAATTTAAATGGAATCTTTGGAATTTTCTGCTTGGTATTTTGATGGCCTTACCTCAGCGCCGCTTGCTGTCAAGTTAAGATTCCATCCACAACAAAAACTGCTTTATTTTCAAGTTCAAGATGCTAGTGAGCAGCAATGGCAGTTTACCGATATCGAGCTACAGGATGCCCCGGGTCTTGTCGAGTTGAGAAACCGTTCAGATAGATCGGCTTTTATCCGAATTGACACCACCAAAGAACAGCGCAATCAGATCCACAAAACGGTGGCAAAAAACAATTTTTATTTTCAATTTAGACAGCTCAGTTTATTTAAAGTCATCTTAGTTGCGTGCTTAGTTTTCTTCGGACTCCTTGCCGCTTATCTTTGGGTTTTGCCACCACTTGCAGAAAGAGCTGTACTCTTGTTGCCAACCACTGTTGATGACCAAATTGGCGATACTTTTTACGCTTCCTTCGTCGAACATTCAGACATCGATCAAAAGCGCACTAAGGCGCTCAATGCATTTGCTGACGAACTCGAGTTGTACAACAAGCGTCCTTTGCATTTCAATGTTGTTAAATCAAGTGAAGTCAACGCTTTTGCAATGCCAAATGGCGAAATTGTAGTCTATACTGGTTTGCTAGATCAACTTGATAACACAGCGCAGCTCGTTGCCTTGCTAGGCCATGAAGTTAGCCACGTCAATGAGCGACATTCCATGCGTTTACTCAGCCGTAATTTAGCTGGTTATCTTGTGCTATCCTTAGTTATTGGTGATGTCAGTGGTTTTACCGCCGTTTTAGCCGACAACGCACAACAATTACAAATGCTTTCTTATTCAAGAAAACACGAAGAAGAGGCCGATCATTTGGGCTTGAAAATTTTAATCAAGAACAAACAGAATCCAACCGGCATGCTCGAGTTGTTTGCCAAACTTAAAGGTTCCTCGCAAATAAATGTCCCTGAATTACTGAGCTCACATCCCTTGCCAACTTCTCGTATTCAGGCCCTCAATAAAAAGTTAGTGACGCTTCACTACCGAGTAGAGCCCAACGATAAATTGGAGACTTATTTTTCACAACTTAAAAGATAAACCCGATGAAATGGATCTTATACGCTTTGCCTATCTTATTACTAGCAAGCTGCGGCAAAATAAAAACACCAAACCAAGAGGCTAAAAAGATATTTGGAAAATGGCGTTTTGTGATGAGTAGCGGTGGATTCGGCGGTTCGGGTAATTCAAGCTATGATAGTACTGATACCTATGAATACAAAGAAAACGGCAAGTTTTCTCATTTTCGAGGAACTGAATTAGTTGTCAAGCAAGACTTCAATATTCATTTAGGCATCAGTGATCTTACGCAAGAATCTACTCTGATGGTAAAGTATGGAGGTTTGTTATCGCAATTAGGTAAACAATCTTATTTCGTTCAAAACGACACCCTGTATCTCAGCGATGAGTACTACGATGGCTTTCAGTATATTTTTGTGAGGCAATAATCAAGAAGGCGTTGCGTTTTCCATCGATGAAACTTTTTACGATCCTTTGTCTTCTTTTTTTGAGCAGTTCTATTTTTGCTCAAAGTTTCAAGAATAAGTATGCTTTTGGTTTGAATATCAACTTAAATCGCATCTCAACAGATGCCATTATTGGAGGTCCGGAAAAACCCCTTGAGCCAATCCTTCCAAGTCCAGATATTTATTTTCAATACACAAGAGTTCTGAGCTCTGGATTTGAGCTTGGTTTGCAATCAGGTATTGGGGTTTTGGCAACGGCCGTGCTGGTCCCCGGAGATAGTTTGTACTTTGGAACTGCTCAATATCCAATTTTTACCAATATAAATTCATTGAGTACCTTTTTGAGAATGGAAGCCTCAGCAGGCTATAGGAAAAAGGTCAATGAAAAATGGAGTTTGGGTACTCATTTGGGTTTAGGATTTAGATTTTTTGGAAAAACATTTTATGGGTCTACCTATTATCAAGATGCAAACTTACTTTATCAATTGAATTACACCACTAATAACAAACCTGTTTCTTATTTTAGCGTTGGTACAGATTTGTCTTATCAGTTGCCCAATAACAACGAGCTTACCATCAATTTAAATTACCAACATTCATTCTCTAATATTTTCCTCGGTTCATATTCGTTATACAACCAATCGAACCTTGGTGATTTTTATAATAGAGGTCGATTTTTTAATATAGGTTTAGCCTATACTTTTAATAGTTCCAAGAAAATTGCTTCGATTCAGCATTTACAAACTAAGGAAAACATCGATCGTAAAGCAGCCAAAAAAGCATACCGCAAACAACTGCGATATATTGATCCGAAAAGTAGTTTTTTAAAACTCAGTGCTGGTTCAACATTTATGAAAACGCTAATTGTTGAAGACCCATTAAACGTGATGCAAGCTGGAAGTATGCCCGACTTTACTCCTCAGATCAGTTTTGAGACGGGTCTAGGACGGCAATTCTACTTGGAAGGTAGTGTTCAAACAAGTGAAATTTGGTTAACTGAAAGATATTATTCAATGCCCCATTCGCTTTCTGGTTATAGTGGTTTTCGAATATTTCAACTTTCTTGTGGCGCACTGTACCGTTGGATTTTGCCAAATCAGTACAATGTTATAAATATCAATGCCGGCCTCACATCCGGATTCCATTTTGCCCAATTGGGTGCTTATCAGATGAGTTTTTCTAGTCATAACGGCGCTACTAATGATGAACCTTTTCATTTTAGTGCCTTAACAGAATCAGCTGTGACTTCGCGTTATATTGGTTCAATCTATTTGGGTTTGTCTAAAGACTTCAGGTTGTTAAATCGTGTGTATTTAAGTTTTGCATACCGATACAATTTAGGACTCAAAAAAGTCATTGAATCGGATGTTCTATATACCGATTATCTGAACAATCAAAGTGCAATGATAAAAACCTGTATCAACGGAAGTGGCAGTGAAATTCAGTTCGGGTTGAAGTTTAAATTGAAATAACTGCACTTTAGCTATTTTCTTTTTTTGTACTTTCATCTTCACTTATGAGCGACATCAATATTGACAACTATCTCGACAGCCATTACATTCACAGAAGTAACTGGTTGCGTGCGGCGGTTTTAGGTGCCAACGATGGCATTATTTCAGTTTCGAGTTTGGCCATTGGTGTGGCAGCGGCAAGTACAACACGTGAGCCTGTGGTTTTAGCTACGGTAGCTGGTTTGGTTGCAGGCGCCCTTTCTATGGCTGCCGGAGAATATGTTTCTGTGAGCTCACAGATGGACACCGAGCACGCTGATATCGAACGAGAAAAGCAAGAATTGGCAGAAATGCCCGATGAAGAATTACAAATCTTGGCTCAAATTTACGAGCAACGCGGACTCAAAAAAGAAACTGCCCTGCAAGTGGCGCTTGAGCTAACAGCCCATGACGCCTTAGCCGCACACGTTAGAGATGAACTTGGCATCAACGAAATAACACAAGCCAATCCTATCCAAGCTGCTTTAGCATCTGGCGCCGCGTTTTCTGTTGGTGGCGTCTTACCTTTGTTGGTCATTTTGTTTGTACCACTCAAGGGAATGGAATACTGGCTCTACGGGTTTACCATTTTATCTTTGGTGCTTTTGGGTGCCACTGCAGCTAAAACTGGCGGTTCAAATATCGTAAAGGCAATTACCCGCATTACCATATGGGGAACCATCGCCATGGCTTTATCTGCAGGTGTTGGCGCCTTGTTTGGGGTAAATGTTTAATGCTGTATTTATATGAAACCAACAGGAGAAACGGTTGATGCTATTTTAGAAAATATTCCAGAGGAAAGAAAAGAGGCCTTTAACCGACTGCATCAAATCATTGTTGATCACTTACCAGCAGGTCTTGAGCCGGGCATCAGTTATGGAAATTTAGGTTATGTTGTGCCGCATTCGCTGTATCCAGCGGGTTATCATTGCAAACCTTCAGAGCCGCTACCTTTAGCCTGGATTGCTTCTCAAAAAAATTCCATTAACTTTTATCATATGGGCATCTATGCTGACCCAAAACTCATGAATTGGTTTGTAGCCGAATATCCTAAACATAGCACCCAAAAACTTGACATGGGCAAGAGCTGTATGCGCTTCAAAAAACCCGAACATATTCCATTTGAACTGATCGGCCAGCTCATGGAAAAAATGACGGCTCAGCAATGGATTGACATGTACGAAAGTCTTTATAAGAAGTAAGTAAAAAGCGCTCCGAATATTATACTTACCTTTATTTAAAATTCAATACATGTCAGAAGACTTACAAAAATGCCCCTCGTGTGAATCACCCTACGGATACGAGAGTGGAGAAGGACAATACACATGCCCAGAGTGCTCATTTGAATGGAATTTGGCCGACGTTGCCGCTTCCGATGAATTAGTTGTTCTAGATGCCAACGGCGCACGCTTACAAAACGGCGATTCAGTTGTTGTTGTCAAAGACTTACCTGTAAAAGGTGCTCCGAAACCAGTTATTAAAGCGGGTACTAAAGTCAAAAACATCCGTCTCAACGATGGTGACCACAACATTGATTGCAAAATTGATGGATTTGGCGCCATGGGCTTGAAGTCAGAGTTTGTGAAGAAAGCTTAGAATAATTGTTCTTTTTTTGAAAATATTTTCCAAAAGGAGCTTGACAACACACGCTAAGGTCTTTATTTTCGTTGTCTTGATTTTATAATTGAAAAAATGAAAGCTCTATTATTAACCTTTTCAGCTTTACTGCTTTTGAGTTCCTGCGAAGGCAGTTCTTGTGAAAATGCTAAAGCTGCTACTATTGAAGATTATACCGGCTTAGATGGCTGTGGTTTAGTAGTGAAATTGACAACAGGTGAGGTCCTTGAGCCCATGAACCTGAATGATTTCAATATTACGCCAACTGACGGCATGAAAGTTTGGGTGAAATATCATGAAGTTGCTGGTGGAAGCATTTGTATGGTTGGCCCAATTGTAGAAATTGATTGCTTGTCTAAGCGCTAGCTGCAAGCCTCTAAGAAAACAAAGCGGTTCGAGCAATAAAATACGGGTTGACCAAATTCGCTTTATTATAGTATAATGGTTCACCACTTTCTGCATGCACCACGCTTCCGCCTAAAGCTTCTAAAATAGCTTGCCCAGCCGCGATATCCCATTCCATAGTTGGGGCAAAGCGCGGATACACATCGGCTTTACCTAGCGCTAAATCGAAGAATTTTAAAGCGGAGCCTTTTTTCAAATAATCCACTTCATGCCCTTTTGTCTTGAGTTCATTGATAAAGCTCAGTACAGAGCCGCTATGATGACTTCTTGAACAAGCCATGATCAAAGGTGAATTTATTTTTTTTGGCACGGTCAACTGTTGCCACTTCTCGGTTTGATCAGCATCTGAAAAAGCAAAAATGAAAACACCCGTTTCTTTGGAACCCAAAAGAATTTCTTGATTGACAGGAGAAGCGATCAGGCCAAATTTGGGTTGGCCATTTTCAATGAGTGCAATATTGACCGCAAATTCGTCATTGCGTTTGATGAATTCTTTGGTGCCGTCTAGGGGGTCAATGCACCAACATTTGTTCCAATGCTGCCTGACTTCAAACGGCAATTTTTCGGTTTCTTCTCCGGTGATCGGAATACCAAGAGGTTGCAGCATGGCATCTATCTTTTCACTGGCGGCTAAATCAGCAGCAGTGACAGGAGAACCATCTTGCTTTTCAATGATATTGAAGTCTAGTTGATAGATATTTAAGATGGCTTCTGAAGCGGCAATTGCTGCTCGAATAGCAAGTTGATATTCAGTTTTAAGCTGCTGCAATTAGAGTTGCATTTCAGGAACCACATCGGGCACGACAAGATCGCCTTCAGTTTTGGCTATGATTTCTTCTACACTAACACCCGGAGCGCGTTCAATGAGGTGAAATTTACCATCTTTGATTTCGAGCACTGCCAATTCAGTGACTACCTTTTTAACGCAGCCAACACCTGTAAGTGGCAGCGTGCACGCTTTTAAAATTTTAGATTCACCAGCCTTGTTGCTGTGCATCATGGCAACAATAATATTTTCTGCGGAAGCTACTAAATCCATGGCACCACCCATTCCTTTGACCATTTTTCCGGGAATTTTCCAGTTGGCGATATCACCGTTCTGAGAAACTTCCATGGCTCCCAAAACCGTAAGTTGGACGTGCTGCCCTCGGATCATGGCAAAAGAAGTAGCTGAATCAAAAAAAGATGCGCCATTTCTGACGGTAATGGTTTGTTTTCCGGCATTGATGAGGTCTGGATCTTCTTCTCCTTCAAATGGAAAAGGACCCATTCCTAAAATGCCATTTTCAGACTGGAATTCGACGTCGATGCCTTCTGGAATATAATTGGCAACCAATGTAGGAATACCAATGCCTAGATTAACGTACCAGCCGTCTCTTAGTTCTTGTGCAATGCGTTTGGCGATGCCTGTTTTATCGAGTGCCATCTTTTAATTTTTTGAGCGTACAGTACGTTGTTCAATGCGTTTTTCAAAGCTATTTCCTTGGAAAATACGTTGTACAAAAATGCCAGGTGTATGAATAAAATTCGGATCGAGTGAACCTGCCGGGACTAATTCTTCTACCTCGGCTATTGTAATTTTACCTGCCATGGCCATCATGGGGTTAAAGTTTCGGGCGGTTGCTTTGAAAACTAAGTTCCCTTCCGTATCGCCTTTCCATGCTTTAACAATGGCGTAGTCTGCGGTGAGGGCAGTTTCTAAAATATGCGGTTTGCCATTAAAGACACGGACTTCTTTGCCTTCAGCAACCTCGGTACCGTAGCCTGCAGGCGTAAAAAAGGCCGGAATCCCGGCGCCACCCGCTCTGCAACGTTCTGCTAAACTTCCTTGTGGGATTAATTCAACCTCGAGTTCACCTGAAAGCATTTGACGTTCAAATTCATCGTTTTCACCGACATAAGAACTGATCATTTTTTTGACTTGTTTAGCCTGAAGTAATAAACCGAGGCCGAAATCATCGACACCCGCATTGTTGCTGATACAAGTTAAATTTTTGACGCCCATTTTTACCAAATGCGCAATTGAGTTTTCAGGAATACCGCAGAGTCCAAAACCACCGACCATCAGGGTCATGCCGTCTTGAATCCCTTCGAGTGCTTGTTCTACGTCTTTAACTACTTTGTTCATGGCTAAAATTCAAATGGGATTTCAGATTCATCTACGGTTTCTGGTTGTGGTGCGACTGTGCAGTCATAAACAGCAGGATCGTAGTCGGATGGAGCTTCAAAATCTCGGGTAGAGAGTGCAATGACAGGGTCTTTATAGACGCGTTGCATGTAGTATCCGTATATAGGTAAAGCCATACGCCCACCTTGCCCCCAGGTCATGGTTTTAAACCTGACTGCGCGGTCTTCGGCCCCGACCCAAACACCTGTAACGAGTTCTGGCGTGATACCTACAAACCAACCATCAGAGTTATTTTGAGTGGTACCAGTTTTTCCTGCTGTTGGTGCAGTAATACCTCCCCAGCTGCGGCCTCCTCTTAAACTTCCACCTGTTCCGAAATTGATGACCCCTTTCATCATTTGCAGCATTTCATAGGCTACAGTTGCATTCAAGGCTTGCTCGCGGTGTTCAGTTGCACTATAGATAACTTTTCCGTTACGGTCCGTAATGCGCTCAATAAAAGTTGGTCTGACATAAATCCCGTTGTTTGGGAATACACATTGGGCAGCTACCATTTGCAAGAGCGAAAGGTCCATACTACCCAAACACATGGAAGGCACGACATCGTTCGGATGCAGGTTGATTTCCATCTTTTTGAGCAATTTTTCAATTTGGTACGGGCCACCTGTTTTTTGAACTGGATTAAAAGCCCCCATTCGGCCCATGACGGCCACCGTAACTTTATTTGAAGACTGTGCCAAACCGTCGCGGACACTTGGTGCAGCTGGCCCAGCAGGGCAATACTGGCCCACTACTTTGTTGGTGTTGTGATCCACGAGGTCAAGGCAATATTCACTGGCCGAGAAACCGGTACATGGGTTCACAACCTTCATGGAAAGTGCCGCTGCATAGACAAATGGTTTGATGGTAGAACCAACTTGGCGCTTTCCTTGGCGGACGTGATCGTAGCCAAAATGCTTAAAGTTGACACCGCCAACCCAAGCTTTTACAAAACCTGTTGTGGGGTCCATTGAAACCAAACCAGCATGCAAGAATGCTTTGTAATAACGAATGGAATCGTTAGGGCTCATGATGGTATCGCGTTCGCCATTCCAGCTAAAGACAGTCATTTCGACTGGCACATTGAACTCTTTATTGATTTCAGACTCACTGAGCCCAAGCGCTACTAATTTTTTGTAACGATCAGAGTTATGGCGCGCAGAAGTCATGATCTCTTCTACGACCTCTTGCTTGATGCTATTTGAGAATGGATAGTTTTTCAGCCCTCGGTTATTGATGTCAAATTGAGGTTGAAGTTCTTCTTTGATGTGTCTTTCAACCGCATATTCAGCATAGCGCTGCATGGTCGGATTGAGTGTGGTGTAAATTCTGAGTCCATCGGCATCGATGTCATATGGGTTGCCATCTTCACGCAAGTATTTAAAGGTGCCGTCGGCTTTTTTAGCAAGCAAAATAGACTGAACCTCAGTGCGCAATTCTTTTCTGAAATAAGGAGCCATTCCTTCTTTGTGGTCAAGCGAACGGTAACGAATAATGATGGGCTCTTTACAAATGCGATCAAATTCGGCGCGGGTAATCTTTGTTCGGAGTGCTTCATTACCTTTTTCGGAATTTTTCAGCCACTGAAACAAGACTTGATTTCTGCGTTTGTGCGCATTTAAGGAATCTTTAGAGCGCGCCGCCAAGATATCTTCTTTACTTACCTCAGAGGGGCTGATGCCTTTGTTGTCTGCTATTTTTGCGCGGTAATTTCTGATTTGATAAGAATAAGGGTTGTAAAGGGTTGGGTTTTTACAGAGCCCAATGAGTGTAGCGGCCTCTGATTTAGTGAGGTCTTTTGGTCTTTTATTGAAATAAACTCTTGAGGCGTTTTCAATACCAACGGCATTGTACAAGAAATCAAATTGATTGAGATACATCGTGATGATTTCTTCTTTAGTGAAGCGTTCTTCAAGTCGTTTGGCAATAATGTTCTCGCGCGCTTTTTCACTGACGCGTCTGAATTTCCCAAGAATACCACCAACGTAAGGAATTTCAAGCTTGGCACCACTGGCACGTGCGAGTTCTTCGCGCTGACGCTGCTGAAGGGTAAACAATAATTTCGCTAACTGTTGTGGAATTGTAGAGGCCCCACCCGAACGGCCAAAAGAAGTGAAAGACCTAGCCAAGGCTCTGAAGTCTACGCCTGAATGCTTTAAGAAGCGTTCATCTTCAGTAGAAATTAAGGCATCAGTCACAAACGGAGAAATTTCGCGGTATTTAACGCTGGTTCTGTTGACCTGCCAAAAGCGACCAATTACGGTGTCTTCTTTCACACTTTTTTTGGCTAAAATGAGTGAAGCTTGTAATTCAGGTGGGTTGTCCAGCATGGAAACTGGCGGAAGATCATCTTCAGATTGTAATAAGAGCAAGCCAGCTACCAGAAAGAAAGGCAGCAAGGCAAAGGCCCAAAATACTTTGGTCATTTTTTTTTGTTCTTGTTCTGTCATGACAGGTGCATTTCTTTTCATAGTTCAAAATTAAAACTAATTAGCGCAATACTTCTTTGCGTTGAGCATCGAGTTTGAGTAAAATAAATAACATCACGCTAAAGGACATCATAGATGAGCCCCCATAGCTAAATAAAGGCAATGGAATTCCGATAACAGGTGCAAATCCGATGTTCATTCCGATGTTAATTGCAAAATGGTAAAAGAGAATCATGGCCACGCAATAAGCGTAAATTCGGTTGAAGGCGGAGCGCTGTCTTTCGGCAATGATGATGATGCGAAACAGCACGAAAAAGTAAAGGATAAATAGAAACAAGACACCAACGAAGCCCCACTCTTCAGCGTAAGGACAAAAGATGAAGTCGGTTTCACTTTCAGGTACGTGGTTAGAACGCACACTCGAAACTGATGCTTCTCGGTAACCCTTGCCTAAAAATCCGCCTGAGCCTACGGCTGCCATGGCTCGGTTTCTGTTGTAGTCATCGCCGTTTGGATCTTCGCGCAATCCAAGAAATAATTCAATGCGGTCCTTTTGGTGAGGGCGCAACATATCGAAGCCTTTGTCAACTGTAAAACTGATCATACTCGCTAGAATCAGCCCTAAAGTTAACACCACCATCATTCGAGAACGCTCACGGCGTGTACTAAAACGCTGCATGAGTAACCAAGAAATAACGTAAATAACGAGTAAGCCAAAGATCACACCTGAGGAACCACTGAGTTCAAGATTAAAACCAAATAAATTCAAGTGAAATACGACGGCATCGAGTAATAAGGTCACAATACTCAAGAGGACAAGAGCAAAAAGAATTGGAATAAAGTGAGAACCCACCCAAGTTTCTTTATAGCGCACACCAGGAATGGCGTTGACAAAATTCAGTAAAATAGGGTCAAAGGTGAGCCCTTCGCGATACATGACGAATAAAAAAGAAGTAAAGACAACGAAAGTTCCGGCATCGGGTTGTAATAAAATGAGCACCATCGGAATCAATAAGATGCTGCTGGCTGTAAGTACGGTACCGGTAGTTTGTTGTTTTACAGTGAGGCCACTAATGTATTTGGCCAAAAGCAAGGAGGTAGAAATTTTGGCAAACTCAGCAGGCTGAACACCAAAAGATCCTACGCCTAACCATGCATGCGCACCGTGAACGGCTGGCATAAAGAGCACGATTACTAAAAGGACGAGGGTCGATAAATAAATAGGGATGGCAAAGCGCCTGTAAATATCAGCATCAATTAAAAAAACCAGCAAACCAATGAACAACGAAAAAATAATCCAAAAGAGCTGGCGCCCGTATTTTTCAGAAAACGCAAATAAAGAAGGTGCCTCTTCATTGTAAGCTACAGAATATACCGTGGCCAAACCCATGATTAACATGGCAATGATGGCCCCAAAAAGTGGCCAATCTAAATTTGCAGTGAGGCTTTCTTCTTTGCGCATTAGTTGGCAGATTTATAGGCGATTTGTGCTTCGAGGATGCGTTTTTCTTTTTCAGGGTCAGAAACTTTCCCTTTTAAGTATTTCTCAATAATGAGCGATGCTATCGGAGCAGCCCAAGTTCCACCCCAGCCCGCATTTTCTACAAAAACGGCAACTGCAATTTTAGGTTTGTTCATGGGTGCAAATGCAAAGAAAACTGAGTGGTCTTCGCCATGAGGGTTTTGTACGGTTCCGGTTTTTCCACAGACTACTATATCTTCTAGACGAGCCATTTTACCTGTCCCGCCCGGTACGTTTACAACCATGCGCATCCCTTCGATCACTGCATCGTAATGCCTATTGTTGACCATGGTCCAGTGTCGTTTTTTGAATTCAGGTTTTGGGCCTTTGCGTCCGATAGAACGTACGAAATGAGGCGTGTAATACCATCCTTTATTGGCAATAATGGCTACAATATTTGCCATTTGAAGTGGTGTGAGCTTGACTTCACCCTGCCCGATAGAGATAGAACGAATAGTAGAAAAAGCCCAAGTGTGGTGCCCGTACCATTTGTCGTAGAACTTGGAATTTGGAATCAGGCCTGGTCGTTGGCCACTGACATCGGTATCGAAAACATCACCTAAACCAAAACTTCGGATATAGCGATACCATTTATTGAGCCCGTATTCGGCATCAGCAAAAGCATTTTTCTTGACACCTTGCTGTATGATGCGGCGAACCGTCATGTAATAATATGGGTTACAAGAATATTGAATGGCCTCCGCAATGTTGCGAGCAGAAGGGTGGTTGTGGCAGCCCACCAAGCTTTTGTCACAAGGAAAACCAGTGTTGGCGTTAATCACGCCTTCTTGCATGGCAATCAAACTCTGGACGAGTTTAAAGATGGAACCCGGAGGATATTCGGCTTGTAAGGGTCTTGGGAATAAAGGTAAGTTCGGGTCAGTGGCTAATTTCGGATAGTTAGAGCTGATGTTACGCTTTCCAACCAAAAGATTGGGGTCATAGGAAGGAGCAGAAACCATACTGAGAATCTCACCGCTAGATGGTTCAATCGCTACAATACAGCCTTTTTTCTTTTGCATCAGTTGCTCACCGTAGGCTTGCAACACGACATCCATCCCCATTTTCAGTGGTTCGGCTTGGCGGGCGGTGGTGTCGTATTTACCGTCAGCATAAGATTCAATGGCATTATTGAGCGCTGAGGTGACGATGTATTTGATGCCTTTGACGCCTCGTAGTTCTTTTTCATAGAAGCGTTCAATACCAGCCCTTCCAATGTTGTTACTCGGTTTGTAAAAATGATCTTCTTCAATTTCTTCACGGGTTACTTCCGAAAGGTAACCGAGAATGTTTGCCGCACTTTTGTATGGGTAGTTTCTTGCACTAGTGGCCTCTTCGTGAAAGCCTTTAAAATTAGCAAGGTGAGGCGCAATTTTAGACATTTCCTCGAGGGTCAATTCTTTGAGAAAAGGATAGGCGCGTATTTTTTGATAATTAGAGGTTCTTTTGCCTGTAATCTTGTTGTAGTAGGTTCCTTCTCCTTCGACAATATCTTTGAATCTTTGGCGCACTTCTGGGACCGTCCAGCCGATCAGTTGGGCAAAGGCAGCGGTATCTAGGTTTTGAATGCTGTCTTCAACCATCATGAGGTTGTAGTAGGTCTGGTTGGTTACGATTTTCTTGCCGTTGCGGTCAAAGATGACACCGCGAGGCGGAAAAATTTCTTTGCGTTTCTCGGCAATTTCTTGGGCACGGAGTGTCCAGGTTTCGTCGAGTACCTGCATGTAAAACAGTCGGAAGAGATAGATCCCGATGACGAGCACAATAAAGCTCAGGATTACATTGCGTCTGGCGTCTAGGTTCATTTTTTCTGATTGCGATTCAATAGAAAACTCTGAATGAGCAGAGCCAGTAAGAAAGATAAACCGCCGCTAAGGATTGTCTTTTGAAGAATGAAAAAGAAGCGGCTGAATTCAAAAATTTCGATGAGAAAATACCAAAAAGTATGGAGTGCTAATAGAATTCCGAAAACAGTTGAGAACCAGCGCGTCCCCATGTCGTGAGCGGTGGGCTCTTTGAGTGGATCATAGCCTTCGCGAGGGCCGTAAAATTTAAAGACTACTGGGCGCAAATAAGCCATCAGGACCAACGCAGAGGCGTTGAGACCATAAGTATTTGAAAAAATATCAATGATAAGCCCCATTAAAAAGGCAAGCCCCATAATTGGAATAACACCGAGTTCAAAAGGCAATAACATAATGAACAATGGCTGTATCATGAGGTGAATGCCAAAACCAATATTGAGCTGATTGAAGATGAGTGCTTGCAGAAAAGTAAGCACAATAAAGCGGAGAATATGTTTGTAAACTACGTTCATGTTACTCTTCGTCTGCAGGAATTTGAGCCTCTAGTGCTTCTTGCTCTTCGAGGTGTAGGTTTTTGATGATGTAAACGCGTTGTAAGCTGCGGTAGTCTGCAGAGAATAAAATCTCAACCTTCCAAAGCGCTTGTCCTTCAATAGGTTCTGTGTAACTAACCTTACCAACTGGCAAGCCTTTCGGGAAAATTCCGGAGCCACCACGTGTCACGACCTTAGACCATTTTTTGATGCGAAGGTCATTGTTGATACCAGTGATCATGCCGTAGCGCGGGTTGCTACCATCCCATTTTAGTAAGCCTGGGAGGTCTGATTTTTTCATTTGGATGCTGACGTCGATGTTGATGTCTTTGGTTAAGACAGTTTTGACCAAGCTATAGTGGTCTGAAGCGTAGTGAATGACACCAACGACGCCTTCATGGCAAAATACGCCCATGCCTTTTTTGATGCCCTGTAGTTTTCCTACATTGATTGTGAAGTAGTTATTGCGACGCGTAACACTTGAGTTGATGACTTCAGCAGGGATGTAAGTATATTGCTGCTCAAAGACTGTATCTTCAATTTTGTATTTACCACGCGAAATTTGGTACATGAATTTAGGCTGTCTTTTTCGCCAGTAAATGTTTTCCCACTGAAGCTGCGTGTTGTTTTTGCTGAGGTTGAAGTGCTTAGTGAGGTCGTGCTCCCACTCTAAGACTTGAATAGAGATGTCGTTGGTGGTGGTGAGGTACTGGCTGCGCGGAAAATTCAAGTAACTGACATACCAAGAAATCGCGAGAATCTGCAGCAGGGCAAAGACTAAAAATATCCTAAAACGTTGCAGAAAAGCGATCAGATTGCGCATAAGAGCAAAGATAGTAAATTTGATGCATGCTTGAGCTCAAAGGACACTGTGAAAATTGCAGAAAATAAAGAAGTAATAAAAAATGATAAAGTTTGAATTAGAAACCCCTAGACTTTTTCTAAAATCCTTTGATCAGGAAACTTATGACCTGATTTTTTCAAGTTGTAACGAACAAGAAATTCGCCAAATTTTTGGGCATCTGAATGATGAAGAATACGAACTTGAATGCAGCAGGTATAAAGGCGGTTTTTCAACTTACAATTTAACCATCCAGTTTTTTCAGTTGGTGTCTAAAGAAAACAATGTAGTACTGGGTTGGGCGGGTTATCATTCTTGGGCGCAACAACATCACCGCGCCGAACTGTTTTATAGCCTCAAGAAAGACGAATTCAAACGAAAAGGCTATATGTCAGAGGCGCTGCAACCCATCCTTGAATACGGTAAAAACCAAATGGATTTATACCGCATTGAAGCATTTGTCGCCATCGATAACATACCGTCAAATCGTTTAATGGAGAAATTTGGCTTCCAAAAAGAAACTACCCTCAAACATCGCTATCAGTTTGGCGATGAAGTAGATACAGATAATTTTTACAGTCTTTTACCAAATCCAAAATATCAATAATGAAAATCATTTTAACAGGTGCTACCGGCATGATCGGCGAAGGCATCTTAATCGAATGCCTCAACGATGCGCGCATCGAAGAAATCTTGAGCGTAAGCCGTAAAGGAAGCGGTAAATCGCATCCTAAACTCAAAGAGTATATCGTACCTGAATTTTTAGATTTGTCCGAAAACGACCCAAAACTAGCGGGTTATGATGCCTGTTTCTTTTGTGCAGGTGTGAGCTCAGTAGGCATGGACAAAGCGCTTTATGAAAAACTTACCTACGACACCACCATGGCCTTTGCTAAAGCGCTAGGAAATCAGCCGCAGCTTTCTTTTGTGTATGTCAGTGGTGGCGGAACCGACCGCAGCGAAAAAGGTCGTCTGCATTGGGCTCGTGTTAAAGGAAAGGTTGAAAATGACCTCCTTAAAATGCCATTCAAAACAGCTTTTGGTTTCAGAATAGGCATGATGATTCCGGCCGAGGGTCAGCAACATGTCTTGAAATACTACAATTATTTGGGCTGGATGTCAACGTTCATTCGTACCTTTTTTCCGAACGTCATTAGCACCATGCAACAAGTGGCCAACGCTATGATCCGCGTTTGCTCAGAAGGTTATGCTAGCGATATCATTTATGTGCAAGACATCAGGAAGTTAGCGAAGCAGCATTAAGCCTACTCAATATGAAAAACTACATTTTTTTGCTGCTCATTGGCTTGTTTTCTTTGCAACTATCTGCCCAAAATCTAGACATCGACCTGCTCAGAAAAATCAATGTTGAAAGAAATACGGCACTAGATCCAACTTTTAAATTCGTGACCAACTCGGTTTCACCAATTGGGATTGCAGCGCCTTTAATTGTAACTTCGATTGGTTACCTTGAAAAGAATAAAAACCTGCAAAACAAAGGTTTGTATATAGGCGCCACGCTGTTGACTTCAGCCGTTTTTACCACTTCCTTAAAATACGTCGTCAACAAAGACCGACCTTTTGTGACCTATCCAGACATCCAAAAACTCACCTCCGCTGGCAGTCCTTCCTTTCCTTCCGGCCACACATCTGAAGCTTTTGCCACTGCGACATCCTTGAGCATGGCCTTCCCCAAATGGTATGTCATTGCCCCCAGCTTTTTGTGGGCCAGTGCAGCAGGCTACTCCAGAATGCACCTCGGTGTCCATTACCCCAGCGATGTCTTAGTCGGCGCTTTAATTGGCAGCGGCTCTGCATGGTTGTGTCATGAATTAAATAAACGCTACTTTAAATGACCCACTTCCTCCAACAACTCAAAGACCGCAACGAAACCATGTTTTATTTCGGTTTGGTTTGCCTTGTGCTCTCCATTCTATTTTTGATTTTAGCCCGAACCAGCTCGACGCAAGTCTATGGTGTTAGCGCTTGGTATAAACCATTCAAGTTTGCCTTCTCAACGCTCACTTTCGCTTGGGCGATGGGCTGGTATTGCTATTATTTGCCAAATTTCAATATCAAGTTTTTCAATTGGTCCATCATCGTGTTGTTAGGCTTTGAAATCGCATACATTGCCATTCAGGCAGGCAGAGGTCAACTCTCGCATTATAACATGAGTACGCCAGTTTATGCGGCGCTTTATTCCATGATGGCTTTAGCCGCTTCCTTGGCCACCATCTTTACCGCCTATGTCGGTTATCAATTTTTCACGCAGTCGTTTCCGGAGTTGCCAACGCATTACCTCTGGGCCATCCGCTTGTCTATCGTCATCTTTGTGATCTTCTCCTTCAAAGGTTTTGCCATGGGCTCCACCCTCAGCCATAGCGTCGGTGCACTCAACGACAACTCAAACTTGTTCATCATGGGCTGGAGCAAAACGGTCGGCGATCTTCGCGTCTCGCATTTCATTGGCATGCACGCCTTACAGGTGTTGCCGGTCCTTTCTTTTTATGTTTTAAAGAATACCAAATTGACTATTGTTATCGCCATCCTCTACGGACTTTTAGCGCTCTCAACCTTGATTCAGGCCTTGAAAGGAAAACCACTATTTGGTGTGAAAGCGAATACGGAAGAGGTGGGGTAGGAACTACGACTGAACTTGTCTGTATTTCTACTTACGTTAAATTATATTTCTAAACAGGATACAAGCTTGATAGATAGCTTATCAGCCCATTTCGGCAATTTCAGTCAAATTTATCGTTAGCATTTATATACTAAATTTTGAGTTTAAAATTTGGTAAAATGAACTAATAGCTTAATTTTGTGAAACGACAGGCGAAGATATTAAGATCAAATGAGGAAGGGACAATTGCAGTATGTATTGATGTTCAAAATTATAAGCCAATTCTTGAATTTCTTACAAAAGATGCGCGCCACAAGAAGAAATTCAATTTTATCGTTAATCTAGTTCTTCTTCGTATTCGAAATACTGAGGTTTATGATAAAGAGGTTATCAATAAAAAAAGTAAAGGTGTCACAGCCATGAAATTTTTCAAAGGGCAATCTAATGACCGGATTTACTGCAAAGAGCAAAGTGAAAATGGTAAATTATTTGTCATTGTCATGGCAGAACTGCTCGAAAAGAAGAAAACTCAAGGCGTCAATCTCAAAACGAAAAATTTAATTGAAAAAGTAGCAACTTACGAATATGAAATCATCGAATAAAGGATATAAGGAAATCGCAGTAGCATTTAATTCGGTTTTTTCATTCGATAATGAGCAAGATCAACTCGAATTAGAGGCAAAGATAATTATGGCCAAATTTTTGGACAGGATTCAAGAAATTGCAGATCAAAAAGGTTTAAAAAAGAAAGATTTAGCCCAAAAAATCGGGACGTCAGCAAGTTATATTACACAGTTATATAGAGGTCATAAACTTTTGAATTTAATGACATTGGCAAAGTTTCAAAGAGCCTTAGATATTGAATTTGAGGTTTCAATCAAAGGAACCGAGCAGATACCTATGAAAAAAGAAAACACAGAAGTTTATTTGAATACTAGGTATGCTTCTGATAAAGGTGGTGAGTTCTCAAAACTGCAGCCGTAGTTAAGGCAAACC
>JACCDH011663881.1_pt1 | contig 24775 bp, 16 predicted proteins | sample 7442481 | NCBI WGS metagenome assembly JACCDH01 (sample SAMN15323433, study PRJNA562643) | freshwater metagenome | isolation source: river surface water | place: USA:Blue River Watershed | collected 2017-08-15
GACCGGCGCTTTGGCCAGTCCCGATCACTTCTGCGGAGAGGTGGCAGAGAGGTCGAATGCGCCGCACTCGAAATGCGGTGTACGGGTAACCGTACCGTGGGTTCGAATCCCACCCTCTCCGCCATTACTGTTTCTCGGATGCCGAGCCGCCCTAACACCATGAACGGTAAGGATAATTCAGCGGTTCGAACGCCCTCATTCCAGTCATATTTCAAATGAGAGCCTAAGGTGAGATTCAGCACGATCCGCTTGTCGTCGAACGTGCCATTAGTCCATAGATTGCAAGGGTTTGCGATGAAATCGAAAGCGGTTCGAAAAGTCGCGTCGTAATCTCGTGCAACAGTGCCGCACAGAGCCGCCTTCTCGTCCAGAATCAGCTTTTCCATTTCGAGCTTATCGACTTCGCTCTCAAAGCGAGCGATCACCGAACGGCTTTCCGACTGGACGATCTTGTCGAGAATCTGACCGATCTTTTTCTCGATGGTCGCCATCTCACGCTTGATAGCTGCGCGTCCCTCATTCGCTTTGGCTTCTGCCTCGTTCCAACGCTTGCGAAAGATTTTCGAGAAGAGGCTGAGCAATTCCGGGCGCGGCGTGAGCTTAGTCAGCATCGCCTCGAATGCCCCTTCAACCAAGTCCCGTTTTACCGACTTTCCAAAACGGTCGCATCCACGATGGCGGCAAACATAGTATGGGTAGCGGCCATTGCGCCCCTTGGTCCAATTCGCGGTCATGGGATGATCGCAGTCGCCGCAGGCGACAAAGCCTCGCAGCGGGAAATCGACATGAATGTCCGAGCGCGTCGGCGCGAGCGGTTTGCCCGCAATCCGTTCCTGCACCTGATGGAAGGTTGCAAGCGATATGGTCGCCTCATGCTGCCCCGGACGCAGCGAAACGTCCCACGCCTTACTCTCCACATAGCCCGCGTAGATCGGGTGCGTCATGATGCGGTTCGCCTGCTCATTCGTCAGGTGCCCGTGCCGCGTGACAGGGAATCCGGCGTGAGACTCGAAGAAGCGTTTTACTTCCGCCTTCGAGTTGAAGCGACCGCTGGCATAGCCTTCGAGGCCTTCCTGAATGATTGAGGCCACGGGTTCGTCGCGAACGAGAATACTGCCACCCGCTGGGCTTTTCTCGTAGCGATAGCCGAGCGGGGCCATGAAGACCCAGTAGCCTCCGAGCATCCGCGCCCTCATCCGGTTACGCGCCTGCTCACCGTTCTTTTGCCGCTGATGCTGAGCAACGCTTGCCAGCAAATGCTCGATGAGAATGCTGTCGGAATCCGACCCGAACTCAATGGACGGGGATTCCAGCGTCGCGCCTGCGCGGAAGATGGACTCTTTCAGATCGAAGTGGTTGCGGACATCACGCGCCATGCGGCTAATGTCGTCGATGATGACGACCATTCCAGCCTTGCGGCTTTTGCGGATGGAGGCCAGCATCTCGTCGAAGCCGGGACGCTGAGCAAGTTTGCCGGACACGTCATCGGTGAAGACGCCCACGACCTGATGGCCGCGATGCTTCGCATATTCGCGGCAGCGGGTTTCTTGGCTTCCGAGGCCGTTGCCCTCTCTCGCTTGCTTCTTGGTGCTCACGCGGCAGTATATAACTGCCTGCTGGTTCGTTTTTCTGGTCATGGCGCTAACTGCCTCATGGGGCCCTTGGTGTTGATCGCGCCCTCGCTATCGAGGTCAACAAGCTCCGAAATACCGGATTCCGGCAGATTAGCACGAGTTTCCGCGCCGTTGAAAGCATAGTTTGCACGGTCGGACAGAGATAATTGAACAGAGCTTTTGCGGAAGGCCTGATGAATAAATGAGGCTGCAATCGCATCGAGAAAGTGGATTATCTCGTCTTTCCGAGATTCAGAAGTGGCAAAGTCCGCAATTTCATTGCGAAGCTCCTGCATTTCTTCCGGTGACAACATCTTCATCAAACCCGCCCCGCCGCTATAGCGGCGCTCGATTGAGCAATGAGAGAGGTCCGATTAGAGAGTAACCGTCATTCAGCCGGGGGGATTGTCCTCCCATGCTCTACAAATTTTAGTGGTTTAGCGGGGCTTTGGAGACAACGCTTCCGAACCGCCGCGTAGGGCATGGCGTTTCGGATTTGCCAGTGGCAAAGATACGCACAATCCCCACTTACAGAATAGCATATTTTATTACGAAATATCAACAAAACGCGCAGTTTTTGATCAGCGACCGAGATCGCCTTTCTTGGATTCCAAGTTTTCACCTGCAAGCAACTTATGCGCTGCGTTATTGATGCCCGCAATCCGCGCAGCGTGATTGCGTCTCACCATGTGGTCCGCCGCTCGCATGAGGTGCGCTTTACGATCATCGGTCGCACCGGGAGGCCGCAAAGACATTCGCTCGCCGTCGCGGGCGAGAAGTTCGCCATATTGGCGCTTGGTCCATTGCTCACGGTTCTCGCGAAACTCAAATTCCGCCCGAGCCGTGGTCCGGTCTGCCCATGAGGTGATCTCCGCCGCTCGCTCTGGCGATACGGCGGGAGCCGAAGAACGCTCCGCACTTGCAGATGCGAATGATGGCGAAATAGTACGAGATGCGGAGCGTTCGGCGCGCATAGGACGATACCCTTATGGAGAGTGCGAACATCGCGGAGCTGATCCTTCCACGGATCAACATCATCGAAATGGACGCGCTCGCAGACGAGCAGATGGGACAGGCCCGCGACGCGGATAATCTGCAACCCCGCCCCGATGCCCCGAATATCCTCACTTTGAAGAACCGCCCTGCGGGCTTCGCCGAGATTGGCTCCGGCAGATTCAACCGTGCCGCCGCTGCGATTGACGCCGTGCATGAGAACGGTGCGGTTCCCGCTCCATTTCTCGATGTCGCCCATGAGGTCCGGGTCTTCCACGGCGCTTGTGTTGAAGATCGCGGCCATGTCCTCAAATTCCTTCACGGCTTCGCGCGACCACCGCTCTTCGAGCGAGTAGCGGCCCTGTGAGAATATCCAAAGCTGTAGCCCCTTGCCCCGATACAGTCGGAGCGTTTTGGTGATTGATGGCGAAGGCGGCAGCATAGGAAATTCGTCGAGCAGGAATGTCGTCTGCACAGGGCCGACTTCTCGCGCGACCGTCTCGATGATGTGGCTGACAATCAGGCTGATCCACGGAGCCGCAACGGCCAGCTTCTCGCTGGGTGCCATGAGATACACCGTGGTGGGTTCATGCTTGAGAATCTTGAAATCGAAATCATGCGCGGAGGTCGCGATATCGAGCGACTTCCCCGGCTCGAAAGGATTGAGGGCTTCAATGCAGTCGGACTTGTACGCCTCAAACTGCTTCGGCGCGTCCTTGGCGGTTGCCCGCAACGCCTCTGCCTTGCCTTCCAGCCCCGCCAGGCCGCATGTCGCCATCATGGCGAAGCCGATCTCCATTTCCTCTTGAGACGAGTTCACGAAGCGCCACAGGCCGCTCAACGTGCAAAGCTCCGGCTCGAAGAGAGCTAGATATTCCATACGCACGGCGAGCATCCGCCGAGCGCCTTTGCCCACCCAGTCGTCCTTACTTTTCGCCGCCGATGGAATGAGAATATGCGCGATCTCGTCGGCCTCCGTGTCGATTTGCTCGCCGTGACGCACGATGTCGATGAGGGTTTGAAGCGGATTGATCCGCGTATTCAAAAGCCCAAGCAGTTTGAACGGATTGAGATAGATGCACCGCTGACCCAGCGTATCGGAGCGATGCTCGAACGACGCGAAGCAGTTTTCACCGTCCTTCACGTCGATCACGATCAGGCTGCGATTCCGCACATGCGCGAGGTTCGGCAGGATGAAATCGCGCCCCTTGCCCGTGCCCGCGCGGGCATAGGTGAGCAGCGGCGCATCGCCGCTATAAAAAAGGAGGCGCTTGTTCAGCGCCCCCAGAAAAAGACCGTTCGGATTGAGAAGGTACGAAGATCGGACATCTTGCAGGTTGGCTAGGCGACCGTTGCCTAAAACGCCGGAGGCCTGAGCGGAGGCAATTTCGATCCGCGTTCTCTCCGCTTCGCGGCGCGATGCCGCCGCAAAATCGGCTTCGACCGTTCGTTGATGCAGGGCCATAAAGCCCTGCATCCCCTTCATGAAATTGCCGCCGCGCATTTTAGCGGTCGCCCCACGGGTTGCCTATAGTAACCCGCTGCTCGCCCATCGGCGGCGGAGGCGGAAGGCGTAGCGGCTGGATGCTGGCGAGCTTCGCCGCCACCTCATCCGGCGTTGCCAGTCCACGCGCCCAATCGACGACAGGAGTACCTGCCCCCTTCCGGGCCGCATCCGTTACCTCGTCCTGAAGTTTGCCGCTGAGATCGTCGGCGTAGGTCAGGGCATTGTCACCTGCTCCTGCTTCCAAGCCATTCATGATACGCCCGAACCCGCGCATGAAATTGATGATGCCGATGTCAGCGCCCTGTTCTTGTGTCTTCTGCCCCATGATCGTTGAAGCATAGCGGCCCTGAAATTCGTATGCGGCTTGCGTCGCGATCTTCGCCTGATCGTATGACGCGGTGTAGTTTGTAAGGACGCCTTCCGTGACGGCCTTGTATTGCTGGGATTGCTGATCCGCAGCGAGCTTCACGTTCGCAGCCCATGAGTCGAAACGGCTCTGCTGCTGCAACTCCGCAGCTTTGACGGCGGCAGCGATACGGGCATCGTATGTGCCCATGATTGTGGAAGGTCGATAGCCCTCTGGCGCTGCCGTCTCCATCGTGAAGAGTGCGGCTGCGCCAGCAAGAAAGACAGCGGTAGTTTTCAGAATGCTCGGAAACGCGAAGCCGCGCCGGGGAACTTCCACATACCGGATTGTAGGAGCGGATGCGCTCCCACCGTCCTCCTCAATCTGCTCGGGATGGGCGGCGGAATAATCGACTTTGTAGGACATGGGAATCTCCATGATAGTAGGGATTCCCGTCTCGCAGGATGGTGGGCCGCTGCCGGGGGGATAGCGGCCCACGAGCCTTCACGGCAGAACTGGTGTGCCGTTCATTTTCATCGCCGCATCCCAAAGAGCGAGGCGCAGAAGCATAGAATGGCGTGGGCGGCGCTGTGCCGGGCGAGAAGCGAAGGTTTTGACTTCGCTGTTCCATGTGCAGGCGACATCCTGTCCATAGGAGCGATCCACAATATCCGGGTCGAGCCGGAGACGCCTCCCGTCCCAATCAAGAATCACACCTTCAAAGCTATAAATCTTGTCGGCTAGCCAGTCGGTGGTCTTGATGCGGGAAAGGTTCAACTCTGTTATGCGAAGGGCTAAGCCTTCGATGAAATCAAGGTTCAGCAGCCGCTCGCGCGGCAACACCATAACGACGTTATCCATTTCGCTCTCCATCGGGAGGTGGGGAGCGGCCGCGCCTGAGTGCTGCTCAGGCCCCGATCGGTAATTGCGATATGGATTGGATGCGGTCGTGACCGTGACCGGAGACTGGCCGTAGGCACCGGGAATTTGGCCGTAGCATGGCGACGCAATCGGATAATGCGTAAGGGAGGAGCGATGGAACCGGAGGAAATCGTTCGAATATCGCTCGCGCTCCGCGCAGACCTGAAGCAAGCCAGAAAGACAGGCTTGCAGGCGGACGCGCCGTTGAATGCCATCATCGACGATCTTCAATCGCGATATGCCGGGTTCACGCCAAAATACGAAGCCTATGGACGAAACATCCGTCGCTATGCCGGGGCTTTAGGCATTCGCCTGCCAGAGGGAGATTATCACCTTCACCAATGGATTGCGGGCAACCTCGAAAACTTACGCAAAGGTGCAGCGCCTCCTTTAGCAAACCTCATCGTATATCATCTTGCCGACACCAGACCCGAATTTCTCGTCGCCCAACTCCTCAAGATCGCTGATCCTAGGGCTAAACTGGATTTACCTTCGCAAATCGGAGGATTCGAAATCTGGACAGAACCATTCCCCCTTTCGCCAGAACCACCGTCGGTCAGGTTCAGGACCGATCCCGAGAACAGGTTTCATCACAATCTCACCGAAGCCTTCAGCCGCCGCGACTGGGAGATAGGAGCGCACCGCATCCTTCAGGAACGCCATCGCCGAACCGGATTATTAGATTTGTCGAAGCTACGGATTGACGCCTTGCCCGACACGGTGGGCGACCTGACATGGCTTAAAGACCTGAGCATCAGCGTCACGTCGATCACAAAGCTGGACGGCCTCGACAGGTTTAAGCAATTGCAGCTTCTGCATTGCAGCTACGGCAAGCTGCGTGAGCTGCCGACTCTGGCAGGTTGCGAAAACCTTGTTCAAATTACCTGCGGTGTGACGCCTATTTCGGACATCGCGCCAGTGGGCTTATGCCCGTCTCTCGAACGCCTATATTGCGGCAGCACCTACGTCGCCGACCTGACGCCGCTCAGGTCATGCCCGCGCCTTCAAATTCTGCACTGTGAAGACACCAGCGTGGGCACGTTGAACGGACTTGAGGCCTGCCTTGAATTACAATTGCTAGATTGCTCCGACACCGCCGTGAAAAGCCTGCTTCCCGTTGAAGGGCTTCCGGCACTCGAAACCTTGCTGTTGAACGGCTGTCACATCGAGGAACACTCGGCTGCGTTCTGGCAATCTCCCGCTTTGCGGGAGGTGATCTTTTGTCGCGGGACGCTCAAAGGCATCCCGTCGCATCTTCTCAGCCGCTCGTTCGATGAAAATTGCCTGCCCCGTATTCGGGAGTATCTGGAATCCTCGTTCCGGACGCAATGAAGCCGCAGAGTTCCTGCGGCTTCTTCGGCAGATCGTCGTCGCGGTGTACGATGGCTAGAACGGTACCTCGTCGTCGAGATCGTCGAGGTAGCCCGGAGGCGGCGACGGTCCCAGCAAGGCATCGGCTAGGATCGAATACAATGCGCGTTCCGGCGAACTCCATCCTGCTGCGTCATTCAGCGCATCGGTCATGGCCGGATCGAACTGGACGTTGAACGATAGCTCAGTCACTTTGGTGACGTGGATCATCATGGCGCTTCCTTTCCTGTGGCCGAGGAAGGTCGTGTGGCATCCACCGCACCTACGGGCGGGGCCATAGCGCAATGGCGCGTATCGTAAAAAGACGGGCTTACGCTGACCGCAAGATGTGCGTGGTACTACCACGCCTATCTTGGCAAGGGAGACGCTGCGCTCTCCCGTTGCATCCCTCTGGCAGTGGCGCGTCACTGGCATTGAGCCAGCTCCGCACCATCGGGGAGAATGCTCTCTCCCCATCCGGAGCCGCGATGCGGTTCCTCCCCCATATCCCAACCCTGCGCGGATTGGATGCCGTCAGGGCTGTCGCGCCCTGAACCACGACCAAGGCGTGTGCCGCCCTTGGACCCTGCACAATGGTTTCGCCCATTGAGACTACCGAAGGGGCGTGCCTGCCCCTTGGAACCCAGCCTCTACCCGAGAGGCCAACCGTTCGCCGATTGGATGCCGGGGGTGCAGTTTCGCCTATCATTCCCGGCAGAAATAGCGCTTCCCGATTGTGTATCCATTGGTTACACTTGATGCCATGTCGGGGAAAGATTCTGGGCTTCGCGTCCGCGTTGAAAAAGCCCTTCGCAACGAATTCTTGGAGGCCTGCCACGCGCAGGACCGACCTGCCGCGCAGGTCATACGGGAATTCATGCGGGAGTATGTCGCTCGCACGGCTGGAAAGAACAAGAACGCAGATGAGGGTCGTCCATCGAACGGCCCCATCCGCACATAACAAGGGGCAAGCGTGCAGGAGAATTTCGCTTCCACAACGGACTATCATGCCAAGCTGTTCGCCCATGAGCTGAACAGGCGGCATTCCGTGGCCGACGATGAAAAGTTGGCGGGCGCGTTGCTGGACGCTCAAGTGGACCTGAATCCCCATCAGGTCGAAGCCGCCTTGTTCGCCTTCAAATCCCCGTTGTCCAAGGGTGCGATCCTCGCCGATGAAGTCGGCTTGGGAAAAACCATCGAGGCAGGCCTCGTCCTCGCCCAGAAGTGGACCGAGGGTAAGCGGCGCATTCTCGTCATCACCCCTGCCAATCTCCGCAAGCAGTGGTCGCAGGAGGTGGAGGAAAAGTTTTTCCTGCCAACCGGAATCCTTGAGGCCAGAAACTACAACAAGATGGCCAAGGATGGCGTGCGCCGTCCCTTCGAGCAAAATCATATTGTTATTTGCTCGTACCAGTTTGCCGCCCGCCACGCTGACGAGCTGATGGTCATCCCTTGGGATTTAGTGGTGATCGACGAAGCTCACCGCTTGCGTAACGTCTATCGGCCAGACAACCGCATCGGACGGACGTTGAAAACCGCCCTCGCCAATGCGCCCAAGGTTTTGCTTACCGCGACGCCGCTGCAAAACTCATTGATGGAGTTGTACGGCCTCGTCAGCCTGATCGACGATTATGCCTTTGGTGACGCGAAGAGCTTCCGCGCCCAGTATGCCCGCCTCACTGACGGGCAATTCGATGAGCTGAAAACCAGATTGCAGCCTATCTGCCATCGGACGCTTCGCCGTCAGGTTTTGGAATATATCCGGTACACGAACCGCATTCCGATCACGCAGGAGTTCGTTCCGACCGATACGGAACAGGCCTTGTACGACATGGTGTCGGATTATCTCCGCCGCCCGTCGCTACAGGCGCTCCCTTCCAGCCAGCGGACCTTGATGACACTCATCATGCGTAAGCTGTTAGCCTCATCGACCTTTGCGATTGCGGGTGCGCTCGACACATTGGCCCGCAAGCTGGAAGCCCAGATTCGCGATGACAAATCTGCGCGGAAACAGCTTGAGGAGGAGTTGTCGGACGATTTCGAAGAATTCGATGAGATGGCCGACGAGTGGTCAGAAGGCGTCGATGAGGCTGAACTGCTTACCGCCGATGACATCGCCGCAATCGACGCCGAGATATTGGATCTTCGGCGGTTCCGTGACCTCGCTGTGTCCGTCACGGAGAACGCCAAGGGGCAAGCCCTTCTCAGCGCATTGAAGGCGGGCTTCGCAAAATCGAAGGAGCTTGGCGGTCCCCGCAAGGCCATCATCTTTACCGAGTCCCGCCGGACGCAGGAGTACCTTGTCCGCCTCCTCTCCGAGAGCGAATACGCTGACGATATGGTCCTCTTCAACGGGTCCAATGCCGACGCCCAATCCAAGGCCATCTACGCGGCTTGGGTCGAGCATCATAAAGGCACGGATAAAGTCACCGGATCGCGCACCGCCGATATGCGTGCCGCGCTCGTGGAATATTTCCGCGATAAGGCGTCTATCATGATTGCCACCGAGGCCGCAGCCGAGGGCATCAATCTCCAATTCTGTTCGATGGTCGTGAATTACGATCTCCCTTGGAATCCCCAACGGATCGAGCAGCGCATCGGGCGCTGCCATCGATACGGGCAGCGTTTCGACGTCGTTGTCGTCAACTTCCTGAACAAAAACAACGCCGCCGATCAGCGCGTTTATCAGCTCTTGGCTGAGAAGTTTAAGCTGTTCGATGGCGTTTTCGGCGCGTCCGATGAAGTGCTGGGTGCGATTGAATCCGGCATCGAATTCGAAAAGCGTATCGTGTCGATCTACCAGAATTGCCGAACGACGGAGGAAATCGAATCCGAGTTCGAGCAGCTACGGGCCGACATGGACGAAAATATCAGCGTCACGATGGAGGATACCCGCCGTAAGCTTTTGGAAAATTTTGACGCCGAGGTTCACGACCGGCTCAAGATGAACATGGACAAAAGCCGAGAATATCTTGACCGCTACGCACGGATGCTCTGGTATGTCACAAAGCACGAACTGGCCAAGCACGCCAAGTTCGATGACGACTATCTCAGCTTTGCTTTGAAATCTCTGCCGAAAGGGATTGCAGCGCCAGTTGGCCACTATTTCATGACCAAGCAAGGGCTGGATGGCCATCGCTACAGACTAGGCCATCCTTTAGCACAGCACATCATGGGAAACGCCGCGACCCGCGCGTTGAGCGGCGCAAACTTCGTTTTCGATTACGGCGCATGGCCCCAGAAGTCCGTTGCGTTGGAACCGTTCATCGGATCGAGAGGCACTCTCACCGCGCATAAGCTCTCCGTCAGGGGATCAGATGACCAAGATCATATCATCATGGCCGCACTCACCGACGACGGACGGCGCATAGATTCTAAAGCAGCTATGCGCCTATTCGAACTTCCGGCCCAGTATGAAGGAGCAGCCGCGCTATCTGTGCCGCAGGCCGTTAGCGATGCGGTTCGCGCCGAACGCCAATCCATCCTAGAGGCTATGGCGACCCGCCAAGCCCAGTGGTTCGATCAGGAAATGGATAAGCTGGACCATTGGGCCGAGGATCGCCGCGCCGGATTGAAAGCCGACCTCAAGGACTTGGACGAACAGCTCAAGGCGCTGAAAAAGGAAATCCGGCAGACAGGCAACCTGCCTGACAAGCTCGCATTGCAGCGGAAGGCGCGAACGCTGGAATCTACCCGAGACGACGCATGGCGAGCTTACGACGAAGCCGCAAAAGAAATTGAAACCCAAAAAGACAGCCTGCTGGATCAGGTCGAGGAGCGCCTTGGACAAGAAGTGTCCGACGAGCCACTTTTCGCCATCCGGTTTGAAATTATGTAAGGAATCGAAGAAATGAAAGAACCCAAAGAAATGGACCTCTCGTCGATGGACGTTGCCGCCCAGAAACGTGATGAATTAAAACTATTGCTTGTCAAAGCATTTCCAGAGGTATTTTCTGAAGGCTCCATCGACTTTGATCAGTTTAAGCGAGTGCTGGGTGAGTGGGTAGAACCAAGCAAAGAGCGCTTTGGCCTAAACTGGCCCGGAAAGGCAGCGTGCATGAGGGTCGTCCAGCAGCCCAGCATCGCAACTCTCAAGCCTATTCGCGAAGAGTCCGTCAATTTCGATGAAACCGACAACTTGTTCATCGAGGGCGATAACCTTGAGGTATTAAAGCTTTTACAAAAAGCATACTTCGGGAAAGTAAAAATGATCTATATTGATCCGCCTTATAACACGGGCAAAGAGTTCATTTACCCAGATAAGTTCTCTGAGACATTAGAAACATATTTGGAATACACGGGTCAGGTCGATTCAACAGGTAAGAAGTTCACTACAAATACAGATGCCGCTGGGAGATTCCATTCAAACTGGATGAATATGATGTACCCAAGGTTATACCTCTCTAAAAACTTATTAAGGGAGGATGGGGTGATATTCATCTCTATCGGAGAGAATGAAGTCCAGAATCTTCGTTTGATTTGCAACGAGATTTTCGGCGAAAATAACTTTCTTGGCTGCGCGGCGAGAGTATCAAAAAAAGCTAACAATCAGGGAGACTTCTGGTCCCCAAATTTTGATTATATCTTGACGTATGCGAAAGAGCGTGAGGCCTGCAAGCCCTTTTTTGGCGGGGTGAACTATGATGCTTACGATCAAATAGAAGCTGAAGGGCCCCGAAAGGGCGAGAAGTATCAACTAGTACGCTTATATATGACCAGTCTCGACCCTATGCGAGGATGTACAAATCAACGATACTATATCGAGTGCCCAGACGGATCATTTGTGATTCCGCCCGGAAATGTTTTTCCAGATGAGAAGCGGAATGGAGCCGAAGTTCTGCCGCAGACAGGTGCTGATAAAGTATGGCGCTGGTCGCGTAAGACGTTTGAGCAAGAGAAAGACCGTATCGTTGTGAAGCGAGTTCGGTCCTCCAACCTAGTTGACCAGGACGGAAGTCCAGCGCAATGGAATGTTTTCACTAAAACATATTTAAAGGACGTTGAGAATAATGCCACAGCCAAGCCTAACAGTCTCATAGAGAATCATATAAATCAAATTAGTTCCCATGAACTAAGCGCCTTGGGAGTGGACTTCGATTTCGCAAAGCCATCTACACTCATCAGCTACTTGATAGAAATATCTCGTGTGCAAAGTGGTGATATTGTTTTGGACTATTTTGCAGGTTCTGGTTCGACGGCACACGGCGTTCTCAGCAAAAACTCTGAAGACGGCTTGGACCGGAAATTTATTTTAGTTCAATTGCCGGAGCCAGTTGAGGATGAAGGTAGCTCTGGCTTTGATAACATTGCCGACATTGCAAAGGAACGAATCCGTCGTGTAGCTGACTCGATCCAGAAAAAGCGCGTCCAAGAACTTGATCTGGTCGGAAACGATAGTAACACAGATTCTGGATTCAGAACCTTCGAACTAGGAACGTCAAACTTTAAGATATGGGGTGGCGACGCACAGTCCTTTAATGAAAGCGGAGAACAACTTAGTTTGCACGTAAAACACGTTTGCGATCATTCGAGTTCCGAAGACATACTGTACGAATTGCTTTTGAAAGCCGGATTCCCGTTATCCACCAAAGTAAAATCGCTAGAACTTGCTGGCGTGCAGGTTTTCTCGATTGAGGATGGCGCACTGCTAATATGCCTTGGAAAAAATATCACGCCGGAACTGATCGACGCCATTGCTGCAGCCAACCCATTGCAGGTCATCTGCCTCGACGAAGGCTTCGAAGGCAATGACCAGCTCAAGGCGAACGCGGTTCAAACATTCAAAGCCCGCGCTCAGGCCGAGGAGTCCGAAATCGTGTTTCGGACTGTTTGAGGGCGCATGCGATGAAACTCAAGTTTGACCCCACGCTGCAATATCAGCAGGACGCTATCAGCGCCGTCGTAAACGTGTTTGACGGCCAGCCGTTTGTGCAGTCATCGGCGATGGCGTTCCAAGCCCTGCAAATTGGTGGCCTCTTCCAATCGGAACTGGGCATGGGCAACAGCCTGTCGCTGGATGACGATGCCCTGCTCAAAAATGTGCAGGTCGTTCAGGAGAACAACGACATTGCGAAAACGGCGGCCTTGCAGGGGCGGGAGTTTTCGGTCGAGATGGAAACAGGCACGGGCAAAACCTATGTGTACCTCCGCTCGATCTTCGAGCTGAACAAGGTTTACGGCTTCAAAAAGTTCATCATTGTCGTCCCAAGCGTGGCGATCCGCGAAGGCGTCCTCCACTCAATCACGACGATGAAAGAGCATTTCCAAACGCTCTATGAGAACGTGCCGTTTGACCACTTCGTCTATGACTCGAAGCGTCTGGGCAAGGTGCGGCAGTTTGCCAGCAGCAACCAGATTCAGATCATGGTCATCAACATTCAGTCATTTCAGAAGGACGTTGCCGACAAGGACTTGTCGGAAATGACCGAGGACGAGCTGAAAAAGCTGAACGTCATCAACCGCGAAAATGATCGGATGTCCGGTCGCCGCCCTATCGAGTTCATCCAAGCCGCAAAGCCCATCGTCATCATCGACGAGCCGCAGAGCGTGGATACGACCGAAAAATCCCGACGCGCTGTCGGCAACCTCAGCCCAATGGCAACCCTCCGATACAGTGCCACACACAAGAACCCCTACAACCTACTCTATAAGCTGGACCCAATCCGCGCCTACGACCTCAGACTCGTCAAGCGGATCGAAGTCGCTTCCATCAAGTCCGAGGACAGCTTCAACGACGCATATGTGAAGCTGCTGAAAACGGACAACAAAAACGGGATCAAGGCGCAGGTCGAGATTCATAAGGACGGCGCAAGCGGCCCTACGGCTTCAAAAATGTGGGTCAGACAGGGCGACGACCTTTTCGTGAAATCTGGTGGCCGCGATACCTATCGCGACGGCTACATCGTGCAGAACATCGATTGCACGCCGGACTCCGAGTATCTCGAATTCAACCAAGGGCGCTTTCTTGAGCTTGGTCAGGAAATTGGCGGGCTTGGCGAAGATGTCATGCGGGCGCAGGTTTTTGAAACCGTCGAGCAGCACCTCAAGAAAGAACGTGCGCTCAAAGGTAAGGGCATCAAGGTTCTGTCGCTGTTTTTCATCGACCGCGTGGCCAACTACCGTATCTATAACGACGACGGCACGACGAGCCTTGGCAAAATCGGGCAATGGTTTGAGGAGGCTTTCGCCGAACTCACCGCCAAGCCGATATACAAGGGGCTTATCCCCTTCGACGTGTCGCAGGTCCATAACGGCTATTTTTCGCAGGATAAGCAGGGCCGTGCGAAAGATACGCGCGGCAATACCGCCGACGATGATGACACCTACAGTCTCATCATGCGCGACAAGGAGCGCCTGCTCGATCAGGCCGAACCCTTGCGGTTCATCTTCTCCCACTCCGCATTGCGGGAGGGCTGGGACAATCCGAACGTCTTCCAAATCTGTACGCTCAACGAGTCTCAATCGGCGGACAAGAAGCGTCAGGAAATTGGGCGCGGCCTTCGCCTTCCGGTCAACGCCGCAGGCGAGCGTGTCCATGACGAAAGCGTCAATCGCCTCACGGTCATCGCCAATGAGTCCTACGAAGATTTTGCCCGCTCTCTTCAAAATGAGTTCGAGGAAGACTTCGGGATCAAGTTCGGCAAGGTGGACAAGATCGCTTTTGCAAAGTTGGTCCGCGAGGCCGAGGACGGCACGGACAAGCCTGTAGGTCAGGACGTGTCCGCCCGCATTTGGGCCGACCTAGTGGCTAACGGCTATCTCAACGCCAGCGGCGACATTCAGAACAAATTCGATCCGAAAAGCCCGCATTTCTCGCTGACCATCGCGGACGAATTTTCCGATTTGAAACCGGAGATTATCGACGAGATCAATCGCAAGCTGTTCAAAAACCGGATCGCCAATGCCCGTGACCGCCGCGAGCTGAAGTTCCGAAAGGAAGTCCAGTTAAGCGAGGAATTCACGGCGCTTTGGGACAAGATCAAACACCGGACGCGTTATCGGGTAAGCTTCCAAACCCCCGACCTCATCGACCGTGCCGTCAAACGGATCAAGCTGAACATCGAGCCAATCAAAGCTCCGCGCATTGCAACCACGGTCGTTGAGGTGGACATTACCGACGCAGGCGTATCTGCTGACCGTCAGATCGCAACCCGCGTCCGCGACGCCGAGCAGGTTCAATTCCTGCCCGATATTCTTGCGTTTCTACAGAGGGAAACCGAGCTTACCCGCCATACCCTCGCGGAAATTTTGAAACAGTCGGGACGTTTGGCCGAGTTCAAACTCAATCCGCAGGCGTTCATGGCGGCGGTCGCGAAGGAAATTTCCCGCGCTCTGCATGACCTGATGCTTGAAGGCATTCAGTACGAGAAGGTCGCCGAACACGCTTGGGAAATGAGCCGCATCGAACAGGAAGCCGAAAAAGGGATCGTCCGCTATCTCAATAACTTGTACGAGGTGCAGAACCGCGAGAAGGCTCTGTTCGACGCTATCGAATATGAATCGGAGGTAGAACGCCAGTTCGCGCGTGACCTCGACAACAACGAGAACGTCCGCCTTTTCGTCAAACTTCCGTCATGGTTCAAAATCGATACCCCAATCGGGCCTTACAACCCCGACTGGGCTTTCGTGGCTGACCGCGATGAGAAACTATATTTTGTTCGTGAGACAAAAAGCACGCTCGACTCCGAGGAGCGTCGATCAAAGGAAAACCAGAAGATCGACTGCGGTCGCCGTCATTTTGAATCCATCGGCGTTGATTATGCCGTTGTCACCTCCCTCGCTGAGGTTGCGATATGAGTAAGACTTTCGAAATACAGGTTCAAAATGACCACCTTGAGCGCCTTTCTCAAGTACGGAAGCCGATCCTAGCAGTGGCGGAACTCATCTGGAACGCCTTAGACGCAGACGCAGATTATGTTCGAGTTAACCTACATGAGGATGCTCTTGGCGGCTTTGAGTCAATTGAAGTTGCAGACAACGGTCATGGGATTCCCCACGACGAGGCTGAGAGCCTTTTCTCCCGTCTTGGTGGGTCATGGAAAAAGGGTGGTAAGCGGTCACGGGAAAAATCGCGCCTTCTCCACGGGCAAGAAGGCCGAGGCCGCCTCAGAGCATTTGGCCTTGGCAGAGTGGTCGATTGGAACGTAGTTTATAATTCACCTGAGGGCCTGCAAGCCTTCCGAATGTCGATGATAAAAGACACTTTGCGACGTGTCGAAGTTGGTGACGAAGCCCCTGCTTCTGTGGGCGCAAAACGCGGCGTTGCTGTATCTGTCAGGGAACTGGAAAGAGATTTTCGTTCCTTGAAGTCCGAAAAAATCGCGGAAGAGCTTGCACAGATTTTCGCGCTTTATCTCCGTCAATATCCTGACGTCAAAATTGAGTTTGACGGTAACGCCATTGATCCATCGACGGCAATAGACCACTCAGCGATCTACTCCCTGCCCGACATAATCGTGGATGACACGCCCTATACTGCGACGATTGAAATTGTAGAGTGGCGTATGCATTCGGAACGGCGAATGTTTTTTTGTGACGCGGCCAGTTTTCCGCTCGATAGCACCAATCCTGGCATTCAAGCCCCGGGATTTAGCTTCACTGCCTACTTGAAATCAGACTATTTCGCCAAAATGTTGGCTGAAAATCGATTGGAAATCGCGGACCTCGACACACCGACAGCTAATGCAATTTCCGCTGCTAAAGCCCTAATGCGCGAGCATTTTCGTAAGCGAGCGTCGGAAAAAGCCGCTGGCCTTGTAGCAGAATGGCAAAGCGAGAACATTTACCCCTATGTCGGCGAACCTAGTACAGAGATTGAAATCGTTGAACGGCAGGTGTTCAATGTCATTGCTTTGAACGTCAATCACTATCTTCCCGCATTTTCGGAAACAGATGAAAAGACAAAACGGCTTCAACTCCGTTTGCTACGACACGCCATAGAAAGTGGTCCATCTGACTTATCCAAAATATTGACTGAAGTTCTCGGTTTGCCAGAAGATAAGCGTCAAGAATTGGCAGGGTTACTAGATAAAACATCTCTCTCAAATATCATCAGCGCCTCAAAGACAATAGCTGATCGATTGGAGTTTATCCAAGGACTGGAAACATTAGTATTCGACAATGATCTGAAACATCAAGTGCATGAACGAACGCAGCTCCATCGAATTGTAGCGGAAAATTCTTGGATGTTCGGTGAGCAATACCATCTGTCTGTTGATGACCAATCGCTGACCGAGGTTCTAAAGGCTCACCTAACCGATAAAATGCCGATTGAATTAGACCAGCCTGTTCTTCGAGAGGATGGCAGACGCGGAATCGTCGATTTGATGTTTTCGCGTAATATACAGTTAGCTGGCTCCGAAGATCGTGAGCATCTTGTTGTTGAGCTGAAAAGGCCAGACGTGAAAATCGATTCTAATGCCCTCCTACAATTGGAATCCTACGCCTTTGCGGTCGCTGCCGATCCCCGCTTTAAAGGTATTCCAGCAAAGTGGGTGTTCTGGGCAATTTCCAGCGATCTTGATAGCTACGCGGATCGCAAAGCAAATCAGCTTAATATGCCTCGTGGTATGACGTTCCAGTCGGCTGACCCATCTATCACAATATGGGTGAAAACATGGAGTCAGCTCATAAATGATTGTCGCTCTAGGCTTAGATTCTTTGCCGAAAAGCTGAATTATGCGCCAGACCGTGATTCATCAATGGAGCACCTCAAGACTACATACAGTAAGTATTTGGCGGACTTATTTTCAGAAGACGCCGAGCTTACATCAACGGATGAACCAGAAGCTCTCAACTAGAGCGGTTCATTTCCCGAGTTTGGGATATGTCTGTTTTCGCAGTAAGAATGTCGTCAATCCGCGTGGTATAGCATGGCGAGAGGTTCCCCCGCCGCATTGACCAATCGGCACGGTCTGCCAATGCGGCGGGCCGTGCCGCTCCCCTTCCGAAGCGTCCGTTGATCGCATCGAGCGCCGTCATGAGGGCTTTGGATTTCTCAGGATCACGAGAGGCAAACAGATCGCCCACTGGCAATTCCGCCGCTTGGTACAGATCGATCAGAATGACCCCGGCCTTGAAATAGCGGAAGCCGTCTCGCCACATTGATTGCGCCGCCCGCTTCGCCGCGCCGATCAAGGCGAACGAGTCCGCCGTTGGCTCAATCTCGAACGTCACCGAGTTCGAGTATTTGGGATCGCTATTGAATTCGTTGGTCCGCATGAAAACCTGCATTGCTCCGGCCTTCATGCCGAAACGCCTCAACTTTTCCGCCGCCCGCGCCGCATATGTCGCGACCGCTTCCCGCATATCGTCGAACGATGTGATGGCCCGACCGAAGCTCCGCGTGCAGGCAATGGTTTTTCGAGATGACGGTGCGTCGGTGAAGGTGAAGCATTGCACGCCGCGCAGCTCAGCGTGGGTTCGCTGGCCCGTAACGGTCAGCGTCTCCCGCACGAGGTCCGGCTCCATGCTCACGAACGACGCGACGTTATCAATCCCGAGCTTTGCCAGCTTGGCGACCGACGCACGGCCCAGACCCCACACGTCGCCGAGTTCGACGCGCGGATAAGATTCGCGGCGGGCTTCCGCCGTCGAAAGATCAAGGACGCCAACGCCGCTACGGTCAGCCTTGGCGAGCTTGTTCGCCAGTTTGGCAATGGTCTTCGTCGGCCCGATGCCGACGCAAGTCGGAATCTTGGCAATCTGGCGGACGGCGGCCCGTATGGCGACGCTTCGCTCAGTCATGTCGCCTTTAAGGCCTGTGTAGTCCATGAACATTTCGTCGATGGAATACGGCTCGACACGCGGAACCATGCCTGACAGCACGTCGAACACGCGTCGGCTCATGTCGCCATAGAGGACATAGTTCGAACTTTTCCAAAGCACGGTTTTCAGTTCCGGCTTCTTGCTCGCGATATGCCACGGATCGCCCATCTTGAGGCCGAGTTCCTTGGCTTCCTGTGTTCGGGCAATCACGCAGCCGTCGTTGTTGGAGAGGACGACGAGCGGCTTGTCGCGCAATGTCGGATCGAAGGCCCGCTCGCAGGAGCAATAGAAGCTGTTCCCATCGATGAGTGCGAACATCGTCACACCCGCATACGCACGAGGGCGCTGATGATCGCCCAGATTTCAACGTCGTCGCATACCGGAAGGGGCGAACCCTTCGACGGCGTAAGCCACCAAGCTTCGTCTTTCAGATTCAGTGTCGCGAGAATCACTTCGCCATGCAGGAACGCGACGCATACCTTGCCCGATGTCGGCTCCGCCGCCGCATTTGCAATGAGAATGTCGCCCGCGTGAATGCCACGGGCGCGGAGTTCGTGCCCCACAACCCGCACGGGATACAGGCCCGGACGGCGCAGATCGAGGAGCTGAGCCAGATCGATGACTGGTTCAACATAGTCCTGTGCCGGACTTTGGAAGCCCGTTGTGTCGTCGCCCTGATAATTGCCCATGCGCTAGAACATAGCAGGAACATGGGTCGGTAGGGAATAGGATTCAATTCCTGTCCGCAGGTGGATGATTGGGCCTTTGTGCCAGCTCTTCCGCCGTCCCCGAGATAATGCCGCTAAGTTGGCCCGGTGCGCCGCCCGGTCAACGGGTTGCCCGCTCCATTCGTCCCAAGTGCCTTGGTCCTCCCGTGTTGCCCGTTTCGCCTACGGCTGACCGTCCGGCTTAATACCCCGAGCCTTTCCCTTCGCGTCCTCAGGAAACAGCGAAAGGAGACCGGACATGACTACCAAAACCACCACACGCTTCGACGTATATGAAGCCATCACCAACCAGATCGTATCTGCTATCGAAGCAGGCGCAGGGCAGGTTCAATTACCTTGGCATCGCAAAGGCTCTGCAATCTGCCGCCCCGTCAATGTTGCATCCAAGAATGCGTATCGTGGCGTCAACACCGTGGCCCTCTGGGCCGCAGCCGACGCGCGGGGATACGAACAGGGCATCTGGGGAACATACCGCCAGTGGCAGGAGCGCGACGCTCAGGTTCGCAAGGGCGAGAAGTCTTCGCTCATCATCTTCTACAAGGAATTCGGGAACGACGAATCCGCAGGCGAAGGCAATGCTGGCGACGAGAACCCGCGCCGCTTCGTGGCCAAGGCGTCCTACGTTTTCAACATCGCCCAAGTGGACGGATATGCGACGCCAGAGGTTTCGCAACCTGTCGTGCAGATCGATCCAATCGACGCCGCCGAACGGCTGATTGCCGCGACGGGTGCAGATATTCGCATCGGCGGAGACTCAGCATACTTCGCCCCCGCGAGCGACTACATCGTAATGCCCGACAAGCACCGCTTCATCGGCACCGATACCAGCACCGCCACTCAAGGATGGTATTCCACCCTCCTGCATGAACTCACCCATTGGAGCGGCCACAAGACCCGTCTTGATCGCGAGCTGAACGAACGGTTCGGCAGCGATGCCTACGCGATGGAAGAGATGATTGCCGAGCTTGGCGCAGCCTTCCTATGCGGCGATCTTGGTATATCTGCCGAGCCGCGTCCCGATCACGCCGCTTATATCGACAACTGGCTCCGCATCCTGAAATCCGACCGCAAGGCGATCTTCACCGCCGCCAGTGCCGCGAACAAGGCCGCCGAGTTTCTGGCCAATCTGTCCAAAATCGAACGCAAGGAGGCGGCCTGAGGGCCGCCTTCGTGTCAATCGAAACAGACACGAACGTGGCGTCGCCGGATTCCGGAGACGCCATGTTGTCAGGCAGGCGGACCTGCTTCTTCTGCGTGGCGGAGTATGCCAGGTTGACCTAGGCTTTCAATGGAACGGTGTAATGGCTCAAGAAAGCCGCTGCTGTGAAATTATGTGCAGCAAGGAGCTGACCGATCCTGTTCACGTCATTCAGCACATTAGGATCGCCTAATCCCTTAGCAAATTCGATTATAGCTTTCCGAAGCTTGTCCAATTGCTTTTCTGTAATCACGCGCGCACCATTGATCATGGCTGCTCCGGGGCCAACATTTTTCAAAGGGTGGATGACAACAGCAGTTTTTGAAACCGACTTTGTGTATTTCTCTTCAAACCAATCGATGGCTTGACTAAGTTGACCAAGATCGTCCTTCGAGATGCCTTTGTTTGAAGTTGCCCCGTTTTTGCATTCAATCACAAGATACTCTCCGGTTGGGAATACCCAAAGGTTATCCGGCCCTTTGCCTCCAAAGGCCTTTTCGGGACGTTGCGTTCCCAATCCTATTAAAAGACCCAATTCCTGTATGGCGGCCTCGAATTTCTGAGACGTGTTTGGTTCAAAAACTAGGTCTTCTGCCAGCCCCTTAACTCTCAAAACGCGATCAACTGCTTCCATAAAGCGTTCGCGGTGGATTTCCTGTACTGCACTTGCCTGCTGTCCCGTTGCCGCAGTCAACTTTTGATAAGCAACACCTTCCAGCGGTTTTATGACTGCGTTATTTAACCTATACGCCGAAAGTAAAATCTTCTGGGCATTTGCGGGATCGACATGGTGGGCGATCTCAGCTTCCCGGACTAACATTAATGCCCGCGCATCTTCGTCTTCCAGTGATCGCTCGACGACTTTCAATGTTTGAAGCGCGCCGGGATGATCCCCAGCACGGGCCAAATCGAAAGCGGTGCGCATAGCCACCGCCACCGGGTCTAGCGACAATCCCTTTCCAGCCTTTGCCTTTAAAAGCGCCTTCTTACTGACCTTTACCCAACCAGAGTCACGATTTAGGCACTTTCCAATTACCTCTGCAATGCCATCAATATCTGTACCATTCAGTTGCTTGGCGAGATTAGTTGAGAGGTCGAGCTGCGCTTGTGTCGCTCCTGTCAGCATCTGCCGCCCTTCCGGTGACTTAATCCGGCTTGTTAATTTCGCGCCACATAAAAGGACGACGCAATAGTCATCATTCGAACGCACTCCCCGTCCCATTCCTTGCTCAACACGTTGCATCTGTCGCCGCAGACCTGCGGTTGAATCCGCAAGAATACTCATGTCCACCGCCTCGCGGTATGAGGAAACCTCCGGCAAATCGAAAATCGCCAAGACGCGACAAGCGTCACCGGGTAGGTCTATTCCATCATAGCGATTGACGAGCACTGTTAACCCCACATGCCCGTTGCGCAGCTTCTCAACGCCAGAAGCCACGTCTTCACCCATCAAAATTTGGTCGGCGTCCTCCTCCCATGACGAAGCTGCTTGCCAAGATGGGACGATGACCACGACATTTTCGTCCTCCGCGAGTTTGATAAGAAGCTCACGGATTTCCGATAACTCAATGTCCGGATTCAACTCTTGAGGCATCAATATCATTCGCTCGCCCATCGACTGCGAGGAATCTGGGACAATAGGATCGTTCAATTTATCCGGCAGAGCCCCGAAATGGGTTACGAGAACGCTATCGTCTGCGAGCGTTGCCGTCATGTAGATGCGCCGCTTTGCCTTTGAAAACGAACGGAGGAGATCAGTTGGCGGACAGGTTGGCTCTATTTCGAGCGACTGCCCGCCGATTATGCAGCGACAGTGCGGGAGAACTTCTCGCAGGAGCGGATAGGTAAACTTAAGCTCATCGCTTTGTTTTGAGGCATGGAGCGCTGCTAAAATCGTATCTTGATTATCTTTCCAAGCCCAAAAAGGCACTTCCATTGCTTCTCGTGGATCGCTTGCTTCTAAGTCAATGTAGCGGGAGGGACTTTGCCGTTTCAAATCGGATGCTACGGCTTTTAGGATCGCCTTGTATGCGTCGTGAGTGTTCGGAAGCCTGATCCGAAACTGGTCAGAAATTGTAGCAATACAAGCATGGGCGTCGTCAACGATCACCGTCCCGATACCGAGGTTGACAGTGCCGATGCCGAAGACAGATTTGCCGTTAAACAACTTATGAACGTTCACTACGCATATCCGCTGACCTGAGGTGTAGGTCGCGTCGCGCGGGTCTTCAGTGACCTCAATGCCAAGCGATTTGGCTTCGTCGATCACTTGAGAGGTAAGCTGATTGTCAGGACAGATATAGAGGGCTGGTCCAAAGCCCTCGTTCAAGGAGCTTTGAAGCAGGAGAAGACCTACCAAAGTTTTTCCGCTACCTACATTCAGTTTTATAATAGTATCTCGCTGCGTCCGCACTGAAAACCAAGCCTTCATTACCTCAGTCTGAATATCGCGTGGAAATGAAAACCGCTTATCACGTTCTAGCGTAAGAAAAATATCACGGGGATCGATGACCGCTTCTTCATCATCATCTAACAAATCATCGAAATTTACCATCTTACTATCTTCCTCTAGAAACTGTTCCCTCATTAAAATGGAGGGCGGTTAATCATGTGATTTTGCCAGAACACTACCGGAAGCGCCAGCCACCGCATTGAGTTGTGTGCAGGCATTAACACTTCAAATTTCGGAACCAGCCACGAATTTCCTCGCCTTGGGCGCGCATGACCATCCCATCGGTTTTCTTCATGGGTTTTGGACCTGACGCGACGGGGATCAAGGATTCTCCCTTCCGCGCTTCGCTTGTGCAGGTCCGACCCGCAGGTGGCTTCGCCATCCTTTGACCCCCGCCTTTTTCGTCCGGTCCGCACTCTCCCCATGAACCGAGGGAATGGTCCTTCGGCAACTGACAGGAGAACATCATGACCGACACCAATCAAAAACGCCCGAGCCATCGTCTTTTCACCGTGAACGGCGACGGCGAGAACGCCCGCTGGACCGACATCGGCGTTGCATGGGCCACCCGCGACGGGAAAGGTTTCACGCTGAGCCTCAATGCCCTTCCGCTTAACGGTCGCGTCGTCATGCGCGTCAACGACAGCAAGGAAGAAAAGAAGGGGCGCGGATAGCGCCCCTTTATCGTCGCTATGGCGATGGGCGGCGGTTCGCGCGTTCGGCTTGGATCATCGCGAGCAGCGATTGCGCCGAGGCGAGGTCCGACTTGGCGGCGGAAAGGCCGAGCGTTGCCTGCTGAAACAGTGCGGCAAGCTGCGCGTCGGATTTTTTTGCCAGATCGCCTTTGGTCATTTTGGACATGGATTCCTCCTGTTGTTTTGCGCCACCCCCGATGGGTCGCGTTGAGGAGGAGGAATCAGTCCCGTATGAATGAGGTGCATTGCCCCAATCGCAATGGAATGTAGAAGGCTGACAACGCCTTGCACCGGATCGCAGTCATCGGACAGATACACCGATCACAACCGCGCCCAGCGGGCGGCGGAAATCAGCCTGAGAAACCTGAAATTGATCAAAGCGATGGCATCGCCGATGCCTGTTGCCGCGCGGCAGGCCGCGACCTTTACCGCCCAAGCTCAGGGCCGCGCGGTGCAATAGGACGCACCCGTTCCGCACCGTCACGCTCGAATTGTCCGTCCCGAACCATGCGTCGATATTGGGCTGCATCACGATATAGCCCCAGAACCTGCCGCGCACTGCGTTCGCGCAGCCGAACTATGTCCTGTTGCAGCGCTTGCCGTTCCTTGAGCTGAGCCGAAACCAGATCGTGCCGCTGCGCCCGATCACGTTGCAGGCCGAAGAATGCCTCCACTTCGTTCTGCTTACGAACCTTGAAATACCATCCGGTCATGATGTCCCAGACGCCTTTCGCTCCCGTGCGGACCCGCGCGGAACGCGCTCGCTGTTCCAACAAGTGCCGCTCACGCTGCTTTTCGGCTAGCAGCTTCCGCTCTTGCGCGTGGGCATCTTTCATTGCCTGCTTCCGCTCATTGAGCGGCTTCATCGCATTGTGGGCGATACGCTTTGCTTCCGAGATATAGCGCGACAGGCGCGGCGCTACCGCTTCGCCGATGAAGCGTACGGTGTCTGAAACCGACCGCAATGACTTCGGATCGCCAAGGCGGGCTGCGACCTCTTTTGATTTCTGCCCAACCATACGGGCGATGGCGAAGACTTCACCCTCAATCGACACGGCGACATGACCGCGCCGATCACCTTGGGCCAGAAACAGCCCCCGCTCTTCGAGTGCCTTGGCGAATGCAGGGCCGTTGTCCGAAATCGCCCAGCATTCCTGAATCGTCGCCTTCACCTCCCGCGCGTCGAGGCACGCGCGCTTTGCCTGC
>JACCDH011796069.1_pt1 | contig 24772 bp, 19 predicted proteins | sample 7442481 | NCBI WGS metagenome assembly JACCDH01 (sample SAMN15323433, study PRJNA562643) | freshwater metagenome | isolation source: river surface water | place: USA:Blue River Watershed | collected 2017-08-15
CATCTTCTATATCTACAGATAGTATTCAACGAATAACTGGCAGGGTAGATTCTAATGGTAAACCGTTATACCCTAAGTGCAGAATTAAAACTGGTGGCGAATTTACTATGAGTATGTGGGTCTATATTAGCTCTTATGATGGTGCTGGTTTCCAAGGTCTTCCTAAATCAGTATTTACGATACTTGATGATGCAGTCCCAAACAATTATCTAATGATTGGTGTCCTATACCCTAATGAAAATAAAATGATGATTCGTGCATATACTGGAACCAATGATTCATATACCGGTACTGCTGACGGTGGTTCGTACAAACAATTAATGTCAGGTAATACTCCAACTGCATTCACTTCCGGTATGCCTCAATGTGATATTCAAGATATTGATATGCAACGCTGGGTTAACTTAGTTATTTCAGTAAACGGTCGTATTATGGATGTTTATATGGATGGTAAACTTGCTCGTTCTTGTATACTACCTAATGTTATTAAAACAGGTGTATCTGGGAATCAAACAATTACAATGGGTGGTTTCCCTGGTCAATATAGCAGAGTAAGATATATCAATTACGCTGCTACCCCGGATCAGATTTATGCCATTTACCAAGATGGTCCCTACAAACCCAATACACTTGTAAATTATGTTGGTAAAATGTTTGGTATTGATTTCATATACAAAGATGTCAACGGAAGTACTCAAAAATTATAAGAAATTTTAACTTATAAATTTAATTAAACTACTTTTGCAATCAGTAAATCTGTTTGCAAGAATAGAGTAGAGAGAATGGAAACCGTCCAGACTGTAGTAAATTATATCGTTGGTCCCGGATTTGTTCCGCAAATTTTACTAGTGATAGTCATTTTTCTGGTAGTCAATTCCATAATAATGATATTTGACTCTGTGGCGCAATCATTTAAAAGATATACTAGGCAGTCAGCAGTCTTGCTTGCAGATACCTACAATAAAGGTGTAATAATTCCCCAGGATCCTAAACAGGTAGACTATCCTTTGTTATATCCAAGTGAGAATGAACGACATGGTATTGAATTATCCTATTCATTCCATTTATTCATTGACCCTGAAACATTTATATCTGGTGATGCTCAGGCACAAGGGTCATGTGCAGTTACGAATAATGATATTACAAAACTCAAACATGTAATACACAAAGGAAATACTAATGCATTCCCTAATATGTCTCCTGGTGTTTTCCTGCATGGTGATAAAAATACTATGCGTATATACATGAATTCACAGACTGCATGGGGTAATTATGTAGATATACCAAATATGCCTGTTGGAAAATGGTTCCATATGGTTATTAGTCTCAAAGGTCAATTCATGGATGTCTATATTAACGGTAACGTAATACAACGCCATCGCTTTGATAGCGTACCTAAAATCAATTATGGACCCGTCTATGTACTGCAAGACCTTTACTTCCCCCAATCTGGAACTGTGCCTCAAAATCTAAATGGATTCATGGTATCAGGTGCAATGAAGGGTATGATTTCTCGTGTAAAATATTACTCTTTTGCGCTCAACTTCTCACAAATTGACCGTCTGTATCGTGAAGAACCCAGCAAGAAGATTGTAAGCCCCAGCTATAACTTTAAACCACCTTACATGCACGATGATTGGTGGGTAACCAAATATTAAATATCATATATATTTTTGAAATATAATTACATATAGTTGTATTTCAAATAAATATACATAATTAATAAGATGGAATACAGAAAAACTCATAAACAACGGCGAAAATCTCGCAAACAACGACGAAATACAAGAAGGAGGTTATACGGTGGAGCAATGACTCCTATTGAAAGTAAGCCTATTGTAGTTATATTTTTTCATGGAGGTATACAATTATCACAAGAAGGTCTTGAATGTGATTTTAAAGATGGTTATACATTAAAGAAAAATGTACAATATATGCACACAATACATCCTGGTGAAGTTGTAATGGCAGACGAACGATCTCTATCAAAATTTTTTAATGACCCAAGTATTCGTAAAACAACATTTGAACCCCTTTTTGATATACATTCAATATCTGATTTGAATGAAAAAAATGCAATTTATAAAAATATTTGTAGATTTTATGAAAATACTACAAAACTATCTAAGGCTAATCTTAACAAGCGAGAGCGAGACCCTATAGAAAAACCATTTACTAATGATGGAGAGAGCTCCTTTGAACATAATCTGAGAGCAAGGGAAGGTAGTATTATTCCAGATACAAGATTAAGCATACATGATACGTCTGAAATGAAGTATAAAGCAATGTATATTCATTATCCTAATGGAACTGTAAAAACTGTAAACCTCAATGAAATTTTTGAAGAGCTAAATATGCCATTTGAGGCAAAAGCCACTGTATATAAATATAATAATTCATCTTTTAAACCTACTATTGTAACTCCTGGAATAGATGCTATTATAAAATTATCTCAAATTTTTGAGTATCTTGAAAAAACTGGGATATATAAACCAGATGTAGGTATTGGGCTTATACAATTTTCTTGTAATATGTTTGAAACAAATAACACTATTTCAAAGGAAACATATTTAAAAAATGCTTCAGTGCGCAAGGCATGTAATAGTGTAAGAAATATATGGCATATAGCTAATACAGAATATAAAACATTAGATTTATTGGATTCTGATGAAATTGAAAAAAAATATAAGCTTCCTATTGTAATACCTGTTGATCCTGTATATTATCCGCTTGAGACAATAGGTTATTATGAAAATAGTATGAATATTGAAAACTGGGGTTAATATCTAAAATTTTCTGTTATACCTTATGATACTTTAAAATAACAAAAGGTATAAAATAGTATACTATTATAGTGCAAATTTCAAACCACCCATACCACTTGCAATTTCCAGGAAATTCAGAGTTTCCACAACCGCATACAAATTATATGTGTAGAATGCACCAACCGGAATAGGTTCAACATCCACATCCAATTCCAAATAATTCACACGGCTTGTATTTAGAGTTCCAGATGGTTGGTCTGCATCTGAACTATTCAGAGCGAATGAATATACATGCATTGGCCACATTTCATTCTGTGTAGCCAGACCAAAATTTTCATAAGGGATTGTATATCCCTTTAAGTATTTGTAAGGAACATATTGGCTAAAATAGTTTGCATCTTCTTCATTAAATAAATTTGTACCATTTGCCAGAAGTGTCGCGTTTCGTAATATTCGTCTTTGCAAACCCGGTAAGGTTAATCCACTACGACCGACACCTGGAATGGCTGGATATCCTGAAACAGGAATCACATACGGTCTTTGATGAGCATAAATCCAATTTGTCAAATTTGCATAATCATTTCGGTAAGGAATAGCGTCGGAACGACGCGACCACCATATTATACGCGATGCAATATTATGAACATCCAATTCATACCTGGCTCTTCCTGTTACACCAGGAAATGTAAATGCCTGCATTTGCCTGATATTATAACGCAACGATTGGGTAGCAAACACTTGTCGCTCTGCATCAGTCAAAAACGTATATACTCCTTCAAGTGTTATATTCAAAGGCCATCCATCGGAATTAGGAATTGTAGTATTAATATCCGTCAAAAAATTGCGCATAGTACCAGTTGGGTCTTCATATGAACCATACAAGTTGTTCAGCGTTTCGGGCAAAGGTCCATACAATGTCGGATTCCAAATTTGCGTATACTGATCGCTCGGTAAATAGGGTAATGACCGAAATCCATACCGCAAACGCACACCACTCGGGTCTAAAATAGTATATAAATCGCGAATCGGTCGCATTTGAATCTGAATTTCAGGCGTATGATTCTGAAGAGCTACAAGAGGTAAGGAGTTTGCAATATAATCTGAAAACCAGAGTCCTAGAGGAATTCGCAAAACGCGACCTGGTATACTTGGTGCATTTGTTTGTGTTTGTCCTTGCCATGCAACGACATTTGGGTAACCGCCAGCCGGATCTGCATAGATTCCTGATGCAGGATCAAACAGTTCGGGGACATCACCCACCATAACACGCCATTTCTGATATTGCGATTGGTCCAAATCCAATACAGCTCGAGCAGCAATCCAATCCCCCGTAAATTCCTGAATTTTTTGACCTCCAATTGTGAATGTTACACGGTCAATCATTCGTGCACCCAACTGGCGAATCCACTGAAATTGCTGGGGTGTCCGTTGAAGAATGGGATTTCCCGATAGGTCATATTCAATATACGCTTTACTGAATATATCCGGAATAGTACATCGTAGAACTAAATCACTCAATAAATCGCCACTGCGTGGTATTTGAGCCTTCAATAAGATAGGTGAATCCATTAATAATTGAGAAGGACCATTCAACGGAATCTGAATGGGTTCTTGTGAAAAATGCGAATATCGCACAAATGCTTTATAAAACCATGTAATTTGCGGATTTCCGTTAACAATGGCATTTTCATTTCCGAAACTAACTAATGTTATTAGTCCTCCCGACATCTCCTATTCGGGTGAAGAGGTTCTATAAAAAGATAAAAACGCAAATAGAATAATGAATTCCCCATTCAACGGTATTAACTTACAGACTTCTCCAGAATCCTATTGGAAACCGTGGATTTGGATAGTAGTCACTGTATTTGCAATTGCAATTGCCTTTTCAGTATGGAATTGGTCAAAATGGGCTACATCCCCTTGGTGGTCAGATAGGGCAACTGCCGCATCACACTTTTGGGATATTCTGAAACCCACACAGACTTCTCTGATTGACCCTGGATCTTTGGCATTGCCTACGCAACCCACTTCCGAAAAATTGCACGAAGCGACTATACAAATCCCCGAAACCTGGTGTTTTATAGGAGAAGACCAAACAGGACGATGGTGTGTAAAAGTTCCCGCATCCCATTCCTGTGACCCTAATCGCTCTTTTGAATCACGAAGTGCCTGTGAAATGGTAAATGCATCCGCCATGCCTCTAGGTATCCTACAAAACGGTGGATTGACTGATAAACCTTTAAGTGCTATTCCAGCATTGAGCAATAATACCGTTGTATAAAATAGAATGGATTACACTAGTAATTACATTGCAGTATTACAGGGAAACTTAGAAGTTCCTGAATTAAAGAATCGCCAAGATATTTGGAAATATTTTCCCGTGGCGGCAAAACCTATGAGTGGAGGACGCGATAAGTTGGAATGGCATATTTCAAACATGATTAAGATGTCAAAACTAACCAAAATCAAAATTGATGCAATGAAGCCAATTTTGGAACCTAAACTTCTGAAAGCACTCCAGGCTTCTGACGCCTGGTCCGTGGAAGAAGGAAAGAATGCAACAACTCTTGCTATTCTTGTAATGAAATCGCCCAACCAGAATAAAACGCGTAAAAACTATAAAAATGCACCGCCTCCTGTAACTGAATATCGCAAATGGAATATTACACACAAGAATACAGGTGTATCTGCTATACCTGCGCTTGCACCCATTATTGCAAACAAAACCAATAAGAATAAGCGAAATAATATAAATAATACAACACGAAAGGTCAAAAAGCCAAAAACGCAGGCTGAAATAAACGAAAATGCATTTTTCGAACGTCTTGCGGCAAAAACAAACGAAGAAAAGGCCGCCAATAATTTGTTACGGAAGGAGCGAATGAGGAAATATATTAAGGAACAACCTGAACATATCAAACAAATCAAACAAATTGTGAATAAACTTACTGCTGAAAACCAAGAAAAACTGACTCAGGAATTGATTACCGTAATTCCTACATCTCCTGCTGAATTCAAAGAGTCGATGGACACCTTTGTTGACCTTGCCTTGAATACGCAGGCCTATCATCCTCTTTTTATTCATGTAGTCCATGCTCTGAACGCCAGAAAAGAATTTCCTGACTTGGCCTCTACCATCCTTTCAGAATCCTACATGACTAAATTCCAATCAGCCTTTTCCAATCCTGCCTTTTTAACTCCGAAAACCCAACAAGAGTTACTGAATTATCGATGCTATCTGCTGTTTGCGGGATACATGTATCGTGAAGAATTCTTAGCCTGGTCTCAATTTCAGAAAGTTCTGCAACGCCTGGAAGAATTAAGTGCAGACGAAGACAATCCAAACATTCAGAGTGAAGCAATTCTCGGTCTAACTTATGCCCTAATTCGTGCAGGAAAACGAATGATAATGAATGGCGGGGATTCAGAAACCGAATTTGCTCGTTATTTGGAATACTTAAATGACCTTTCCAAATATTACGCCATTCAAAGAATTCGATTTCAGATTCAGGACTTCTTGGACTCTGTGGGTGCTGATTTCAAAATTCGTGCAGCGGACCCTTGGGCTGTAGGGGCTCCTGATTCCAATCTGAAAAAGAAAGCGAATGTGAAAGCAATTATGAAAACAAATGCGAAAACGAAAGGTAAGGGGCTTGGTCAAGATATTACTGAACTTTGGAAACGGTATCCTCTAGATGTTAAACAACAAGGAGATATCTGGTTAGTAAAGATTCATAATAAAAAAGCTACAGAACGATACGAAAAAGAGAAAAGGCGATTTTCATCTGTTTCCCATATGATACAAGAATTCACAAACGAAATCACATTTCTTGTGAGAAATTCAGAGTATTGGTCTATGGGTCCAAATGTACCCGGTACAATTCTTACAATAAAAGCAAAGAAATAAACAATGGAGAAAGAGAATCCCTGTACATTTGATTTTGATGAAGCCTCTGCTGCATGGCGTTCAAATAAAAAATGGTTAGGAAGAGGCATGTTTGCCTATAAATGTTCCTATATTCATAGCAATGGAAAACAGTGTACCAAATCCGTGGAAGGACAAGCCTATAAAATCCCGTACAGCATTCGTAGTGATTGGACAACAAATATTAGTTCAACCTCATACACACATTGCAAACAGCATAAGCGAAGTAGGCATATCATTCAACACAATTCCGACTAAATTAGTCTTCTTTTGGTGATACAAGCATAATCCCTAGTATCCCCAACAAACACAAAACCAGCAGGATTACATGAAATATAAGACTCAACATTTCAGGGTCTTCAAACATTTGGAATTACAACTATTCACGAAGAATAGTTTAGACCTTTTATTTTTGACACATGCCCGGTAAGGTATGTGTCAAAATACTCGTAATAAGAATCGTTCATAACAATAGAGTTTAGGCAATGCCGTCCATTATACAATCTATGAAAAATAAGCTCGCATACAAGGTGAATAAACTTATAAGAGATCCAGACGCGGATAAATTTGCGAAAGAGGATGAGGAAAGAAGAAAAAAGGAAGAAGAGGAAGAAAAAAAAGAAAAGGAGAAAACTGAAAGAGGAGAAAGAGAAAAAAAGAAATTTTTGGCAAGGATGCGAAAAGTATTAATCTATGAACCTGGACTTAATAAAATTGAGAGAATATATACAAAAAAAAATAATGATGACGAAGATGAGGACTGGCTTGAACTCTCATGGAACCCTTATCCTGATGGAAGAAGGGAGAATAATGCCAATGAATCAAAAAGATGGTTTGGTGAATATATGAATCAGGACCCTGAATTAAGAGTATTCTTACTTAAACTGTATGCTAAATATAATGCCACACAAAAACAAGAGGAGGAACGGATAGAAAAGGCCGAATTTTCAAATAAACGTCTTGTTGATCGAATATGGGGTACATTCAAAGAAATTTTTAATAAAGTATTTCCTATTCTGATAGGTGTATTAGCTGCATCCTTGGCTATAAATTTAAATCTTTATAAAAATTGGCCATATCGTGTATTATATGGTATTTTCGCGTATAATTTTTGGTACATTGTACTTCCGTATGTGTATTTGTATCGCTGGGCTTGGTTAGGCAAAAAACCCAAATTCTACTCTCTTCTTCCTCTGATTCCCTTACGATTTGAAAATCGTTTAATTGCACAATTTTATAGTTGGCTGTCATACAAACCGGACGACGAAATACACAGTCAACTTGAATGGTTAACTTGGGTAAAAGAACAGGAGAAATCCTAAGTTTATTTAATTTTTCGTAGATACCAACTAACGCCAAATCCAATTGCAAGACCAGCGATTAGAGTACCTGTAGTTTTTACCCAAGATTTATCTTCTGATTGTTTCTGAAATGGCGGTTTTAAGGAGGATACAGTATCCAAAAATTCATCCAAAGTAATTTGTCTCTTTCCCAGAGATTCATTCACAAGATTATGAATTTGCCAAGTCCAATGAATTAAATCGGAACGGGAATTCAGAGCGGGCTCAAGAGGCAACTCTTTCATATGCGCCGCGTAATGTTCCCTACATATAGGGCAAGGTATCAGATACTGTAAGGATTCATAAAACTGTTTTGCTGCAGCTTTATATTCAGGAGGCGGATTAGGAGGATACCCCAAAGCAACAATATGGATAGTATACCAGAAAATAGGACCCCACACTGTAGGTGGTAAAGCAATCTCTCTCTGCTTTCCTGATGTCATTCTACTTGTTTTTCTCTTTGTTATGGGTAGATTGTTTCATTCACTTACCTAAACGAAAATGAGTTAAATCAAGTAAGAATATAAAAATAAAATGGAATGTGTAAACTGTGGAAAAACAGGACATTCATTCCGGGAATGTAGGGAACCCACATCTTCCTTTGGAATCATCGCAATTCGTATGAAGGACAACCAACCAGAATATCTACTAATACGTCGAAGGGACTCCCTCGGATATGTGGATTTTTTACGAGGCAAATATAATTTGTTTGACCAGACCTACATACAAACACTTATAAATCAAATGACCGTTGAGGAACGCAATAGGCTTCAAACACAGTCATTTGATACACTCTGGACAAATCTTTGGAATTCCCAACATACGCGTCAATATCGTTCTGAATATGAACATGCCAAAAAGACTTTTGAACTGATAAAATCAACTGGCGATATACATGGAAAACTTCTTCATCGCTATATTGCAGACGTTGTCACAGAATGGAAAGAACCCGAATGGGGATTTCCAAAAGGCCGCCGTTCCCCTCACGAGTCTGAATCAGAATGCGCGATTCGTGAGTTTTGCGAGGAAACTGGTCTGCAAACTAGGGATATTTGGATACGAATTGATGAACCAACTGAAATAGAAGAATATTGCGGAACGAATGGAATCTCATATAAACATAAATATTTTCTCGGAGACTGTTCTAACAATGTAAGTGTAATTGCTACAAATCGTGTACAGACACGAGAAGTAGGTGATATAGGATGGTTTTCTTTTGAAGATGCTTATGCCAAAATTCGAGAAACAAATCCAGAGAAACGGTCCGTATTAGGTCGTGTCCATGCACGAGTACTAAATCTTTCTTAGACCCATAAATAGTCAAGAGTCTAATCCCGGAATACACGTAAATATAAGAAATAATATACGTGCAAATAAATAGAATGACTCTACGTAAGTGGAAGGGCGCAGATCTTTCGTTTTTGAAGGTGGTAGAAGACCGCCTACAAAAACGAACCTATGAAAAAGAAAAAGAGCGAATTGCCAAGGATTTTGGTACTCTTCAGAAAATGGAATCAGAGGTGGAGATACCTAATGAATTCAAAAACAGAATTGCGAATGCTAAACTCGAATTTATTCGTTTTTTAGAACCTTCAAAGGAAGTGATAGCCACAATCCACGTGGAAGAGCCCGTAAAAGGCTCCCCCGTTCTTGAAAAGCATATGACACCAGAGGAACGAATTTCTGAAATTCAGAAAATAGTCAAGAAATACCCTGAAATATATCGCACAAATATGACCCGTCGTTCAAAAAATCAGAAATTTCTGGAAGAAAAACGTGATTGGATTACGCGAAAGTACAAAGAGTCCGATGACCCCTCAAACAGGCGTGTCCTCATTGGTAAAGAACCGAAGAAGCGCCTGCAAATTTTACGAGAAACCCTACAGAAATTATCCGACATTGATTCTGAAATTATTGAATCAGAACAACCCCAAAAACCAACCAAAGATTATATGAAATATTTACGAGAAATCAAAGAACGTTTGGATAAGAATGTCTATAAAACTGATTCAGCGCAGCGAAATACAAACATTGCACTTCTGAAACAGAAAATAGAGACTGCGGCTAAACGAATTATTCAAACAGAACCCACCGACCTTGATAAACAGCACACCAACCTTCTTGATGCCCTCGAAAAATACGAAACACGCGATTCCCTGTTAGAATCCTGGGACAAGGAAACCGATTTTGCAAAACGAGATGAACTTTTGAATTCTCTACTCAAAAGGGGAATTCAGCCATCAGAATGGTCGGAAAAACGCGAAAGAGAAACGGGGTTGTATCCAAATATACAAACCGCCGATTTTGCCAGTCGATTGGCTACAAAATCCGAATTTGCCGAACTTCGTTCTAAAACTGTAGCAGACGATGTATGTGGTTCCGGCGTCAAAGGATTTGACACAACACCAGTTCAACGTCTTGTTGCTCGATTTCTGCATCCTAAAACGCCCTACAGAAGTCTCCTACTTGACCACGGTGTCGGTGTAGGAAAAACCTGTACAGCAATTACTGTTGCTGAAATGTTTCTGGAAAAACTCCCACAAAGAAAAGTCATCATTCTATGTCCTCAGGCGATTGCATCTGGATTTAAGAGAACGATATTTGACCCTGAACGAATTGTTGCAATCCCTCCTCGCGAGGCGCAACTTCGTGGAGAGGTGTGGGAATCATTCCAATGCACTGGGATGAATTATCTACGACTCACAGGTATGGCACAGGAACGGAATATTGAGGAAGTAACTCGCAAGGCCACACTTGAAATTAATAAGCGGTACACAATTATGGGATATCTTGCGTTTGCTAACAAAGTGACCAAGAAACTGAAAAAGCACATTCCAAAAGACAAAGTAGGAGAAGAAAGGGTTGCCGCAGAAAACGCTTGGCTCTATAAATACTTTTCTGACCGCCTCTTGATTATTGATGAAGCACATAATCTGAGAGATTCTACGGCAACCGCTGAAGTGAAAGAAGTCGCGGCAGAAGAGGCGCCAAATCCTGGTGCTGTTCGTGATGCAGCAGAAGGCAAACAGCTCACTCCCATTCTGAAACGCGTTCTTTCTATTGCAGAAGGGTTACGCCTCCTGATGATGACAGCGACACCCATGTATAACACTGCACCTGAAATTCTCTTCCTGCTCAATCTCATGATTCTTAATGATACAAAACGTGATTCCAGCATGCTCCAGTACAAATCATTTTTCTTACCTGATGGGTCTCTGCTCCCTTCTGCACATTCTCAACTTCAAACACTCTGCAGTCATTATGTGAGTTATATGCGCGGTGAAAATCCCGCATCATTTCCACTCCGTTTAACACCCCCCAGTGCAGCCGGTCCTTCTTTCTTTGAAAAAGACTATCCCACCCTTTCCATTTCTAAGAAAGAGGGTACTGTGAAAATGACAGAAGAAAGTCGTCGTATTCTGGGAGTCCTTCCAATTGTTTTACACAAGGTAAATCCTGCAAATTCTGTTGTCGGAAAAGAACTGAATCGTGTGTTTGAAAATGCGCGTGCTGAAAAAGAAGCCCGTGAAATGTCCGACCTAATTCTTGGGCAGACTATGCAAGTTTCCAACATCACCTATCCTGATGGGACAAGTGGTTCTAAGGGCTGGGAACTTTATTGGAAGGCACAAGTTGTTGGAAAAACCCAACAATTTACTTGGACGCCGCCAGAAGACCAGAAAGAAAAAACCGTGGACGATGTCTTTACTGGAAAAGGCCTGGTCTCCCATGCTCCGAAAATTGCTGCAATAGTAGATTCTGCCGCAAAGGCTAAAGGTATGGTATTTGTATTTTCACAATTTGTAAAAGCGGGTGCTCTGCCTATTGCAATTGCTATGGAACGCGCAGGTTGGACGCGTGTACTAAGCGATGGTACGCCTGCTCCTGTAGGGGCAGGACTGTCACCCGTTTCTCGCCAATGTGCTCTCTGCGCAAACAAGGAGCATCAGAAACATGCGGGACACACCTTTATGCCCGCCAACTTTGTGCTTCTCACAGGAAGTGACCTCATATCGCCTGATTTTAAAGGAACACTTGCCTATGCAAACACTCTCAAATCCCAAACAGATATTGTAGGTGGAAAAGTTAAGGCGATTGTAGGAAGTCAAGTTGCTTCAGAAGGTCTCGATTTGAAATGCATTCGTGAAAATCATATTCTAGATAGCTGGTACCATTTGAATCGTATTGAACAGATTATTGGACGTGCAGTCCGCTACTGTAGTCACATGGCTTTACCGATTGAACAACGCAACTGTCTTATGTATATGCATTGTGTAAGTATTCCTAAATACGAGACGGCGGACCTTTATGCATATCGTCTCGCTGCAAGAAAGGCCGTTCCTATCGGAGAAGTTCAGCGAATTATTAAAACTGCATCCTGGGATTGCCTGATGAATCGTGATGCTGTATTACTAAAAGGTCTTCGAAAACGAAAAGTCGTAGATGCACAAGGACGCGTTTTACCAAATTATGATCCTCATGACCGTCCTTACACAAGTATTTGCGATTTCCAAGAAGTGTGCGAATATGAATGTGTTGCCGCAAAAGCGGAAATACCTGAAAAAGATACTAGCACTTACGAAGGATTTGATGCTAAACGACGATTTATGGAAAAAGAAAAATATATTCGAAAATTGTTTGAAAAAGAAATTGCCCTTCCTCTGGATTTCTTGAAAAAAACCGTCTATGGAGACATGCCATGGGAAGTAGGTTCTATAGGTCTTCGTGCACTTCTTCAGAATCCAACATTTATAATTCAGAGAAAGGATGGTGCCAGAGGCACCCTCGAGCTGAAAAATGGCTACGTAGTCTTTAAACCCCTTGGTGTTACAGATGAAACACTTCCTCTTGCCCTACGATACGGATACGCCTATGGTAAAATCCCTAAATCCATACATCTGAATTCGGATACCCTGTTTGATTTCAGAGAAGAGGAGGAAGCAGCTATGCCGGCTAAAAAAGTTCCCAAGAAGAAAGAAGGCAAAGAGGACAAAAAAGACAAGGAAGAAATTGCAGAGTTATCAGCAACCAAAGACCAAGAAGACCAGGAAATGCCAAAACTGGTCAAAGAGGCAATTGGTTCTTTAGAACGCTGGCAGGCGGTTCTGGAAACACTGCTTGATTCCGACCTTGATGTTGCAATTAAAGCGCCCGCTGAACTCCCCAAACAATTCTTTGAAGGCGCACGATGGGTTCTACATAATTTTGTCGACTTACCTGAAACTCGCAAAATCGCTGAACGATGGTGGATGGACACTGAATGGTCTGTAGCGCAACGAAATGCCGTATTAGCCTATTTACTGAAACATTCTGATGAATATCCCTCCATACGAGAACATTTCCGACCCGTTGAATTCTTTGTGGGACCTCTTTCAGGATATTTTGCAGTTGATCTGAATGAACAAGAACCCGCTAAAACGGCACTGAAATCCTATTGTTTACTGGAGGACGAGGGTGTAAAAGCCTGTCCTCCCAACATTCAGAAGATTGTTCAGACCATTGTTGGAAATCCAGTTGATCGCATAGAAGACACCGGCCCGCTTTTTGGATTCGTAATTCCTATTAAGACTCTGCCGACCTTCAAATCAGTTGATAAGAAAGAAAAGATTACGGGAGCACAATGTGGGAACACCAGCAATCTTACGTCTCATCATTCGCGAATTGAACAAATTCAGAATGAGTTGTGGAACCATTACGGGGAAGACGTTGCAATTATGAATATGATTCTATCGACTGGTACCGAGGGTGCCGACATTACCGCAGCAGAAAGGAAAAAACGCCAAGAACAGGGTACCCTAAAACACATTAAAGACCTCTCCAAAAACCACTCTTGTTTTTACATGGAATTCTTACTCCGCTGGATGGATATGAACCGTGTAGATGGTAAACGTTGGTTCCTATCCGTAGTCGATGCCATGAGGGCAGGATACAAAGCATCCTAGGTGCTCAAAAATTGACAAAATTTAAACGCAAACTACAGAGGGACAAAAAGAATGTATACGACAATCTATTTGGATGAGCGGATCGCACTGACACCCAAAGAACTTAATATCCTTCGTAACACGGATGAAATTAAGGAAGTAATAGAAACAAAGCTAAAAGAAATTCATGAGGGAAAATGTAACGCAAACGGCTACATTCGCCCCGGTTCTTTAAAGCTTATAGGACGGAGTATGGGTGTCGCCGAAAATGGAAAATTTACAGGAAATCTAGTGTTTGATTGTAAATTCAGTTGCGAGATTCTCTATCCTACCGGTGGCATGGAAATCGATGTAATGATAGTAAAAGTTAATAAAATGGGAGCCTATGCAGTATTTGAAGAGGCAATTCGTGTTCTTCTTCCCCGTGATCTTCATCTTGGAAATGAAGAATTTGATGCTCTAACAGAATCCAAAACGGTTCGCATTAAACTAATTCGTGGTCGGTTTCAGTCAAAAGATACATTTATTATGGCTGTAGGTAAACTTCTTTCCCAACCTGAGGAAAAAACAGAAGAAGAGTAACATTTGTCCAAGAATAGAATGTCAGTAAGTCCCGGTAATACAGAATTACTTTCCCAGGAAGAGTACATCCGACGTAAGCATTTTTTAGAAAGTTTAAAAGGGTTAACCCGTTCCGAATATACAGAAATTGTCAGAATTCTTCAGTTACATGCTGTACTTTTTTCTGAAAACCAAAATGGTATATTCTTCAATGTTGCATCCTTAGAACAGAAGGTTTTCGAAGACCTGGAAAAGTTTTTACTTTTTACACAAACCAACCGAAAATCACTGTCTGACCGTGATACTATTCTAAGCACTCTTAAACATACCAAAGAAATTGAAGAGTAAGTGAAATTTAAACCCAGTAACCATTCTTTTAGTGTAAGAGTATGGTTACTTTTACCGAAATTGCACATGCAATTCAAACAAATACTGGTCGTGATTTTGGAGTTCAGTCATGCATTCCCAGACATCAGTCTGAAATTGAACGATTTAGTTTAATAGAAACACATGTTGCGAAAGAAGAACCATTTAGTAAAATTGGGCTTCGACGAACTCCAAAAGAATCAGAAATAGCACCGACTCCAGTTCCAACTCCAACACTGAAAAAAATAGTTCCAAAACAATCGCCTGTAGAATCTGAACAAATCCCTACTCCTGTCAGTATCTTTAAAGCAGAACCTAAGGTGGAACCAAAACCAGAACGCAAACAAGAGTCCCGTTTTGAATCCAGAGGAAGACCACAAGATCCTATTTGCATTGCCATTTCACAAAGAGACCCCATGTATGAAATTGCATCGCCTTTAGTAAAACAATCCATTGAAACGGAAGAAGCCAGAATTATTGAGGGAAAACTGGCAGACCTTTACAAATCCGAATCAGGCAGGTCTCGTGGTTGGACAAAGAGTCACCTTGAAACATTTATTCAGCCTCGTGTAGCCTCAGGTGGTTCTCTGAACTCCAAACAGCACTTTTCCTGGGATAAACTATTTACTGACAAGCAAACCTCGGCTGAACTGGATTTCATTTGTCTTGCTAAAGGAATTCGTCTTGCTGTTTGGAATGATGCCGAAAAATGCATTGGAATTTGGCCAGCCGCTGACCTCTCTGAATCCAAACAAACTCCTCCTCTCTTTCATGTTTCAAACAAAGGTATTCCTCTCTCCAAAACAACTGTCTTTGAGGTAGGATGGACACTGAGAGCAGCGCTCTCAGTCGAACATGGTCTGGAAAAACTATCCATTGACGAACTTGATTCCTTTGCTGAAAAAATGGGAATCGAATTGTCTGGAAAGAAGTCAGAACGTGTTCGGACGTTGGCTGCCGCTAGAACAAAACAGCGACTTCAGTAGTCATCATTAAGATTGGCGAGCCTTAGGCTTCACAATTAACTATAATCTTGCATAAACTGTTCCGCAAACTCCTTTAGTTTTGCATGAGTAAACAACTCGCCATGGAACACGAGTTTATCAGGATTAATATCTTTTGTGGTCTTGAATTTGGAATCCATAGGAATAAAATGGGCATTTTCCCAAAGTTCAGAGGAACTCAAGACATCGAGCTCTTTAGGGGAATAAATAGCCAGGAAAATGGGTATATTTGTATTATACGTTCGATTTATAGCATCCCAAAAGTTTTCGTCTTCTTCGCCCAATTCAAACACGACTTCACAAGGAATAAGTTCTTTTACAAATTTCTGAAATGTGGTTTTTCCATTTGCACCTGAACCACATAGAATATAAATTTTTTGATGGTTAATCTCCTTCATCTTATGTTTCAGAATCTCCTTAATCATGAAAACACGAAGTGCTTCCATAGGAAAGAGAGTATTCATAAACTGATTAACTGTTTGAATAACGGAATCGGTGGACATTCTAAATATAAACAACCTATATAGTCTTATAAAGTATATAGGTTGCCTCAATTTTTTATTATATATCGTAAAAAATGAAATCTGCGGTCTTAGAGAATAGGCACCTCACACCAAAGTAGAGAGAATGTCCCTGGAGTTACACCCTACTGATATTCGTCAAGCACAGGCACTCTGGAGTGCATGGGAGACCGGTACAGATATTGAACTTGAGGCCACATTTAAGACACAGAATCTTACAAACTGGCTTGATGTAGTTCAACATCTTCGTAGTCTTGGTCTACAAGAGAATCCGCAGCCACCCAAACTCAATATTATGGTTGCCGGTGGACTTCGATTCACCATTGTAGGCGAGGACCAAATTCAACAGTATTGCATGGATAATTCTCTCAAAGGAAAACTGTTCCATGTAATTCGAAAGGATAAAAAACGTACTGGCGCTGGTTCAGAAAGTATCACTGAAGTTGATTGGAGGGAGTACGGCGTTCGTATTAAGCTGCGTCGTGAGACAACGCTTTCCATTGATGATCCGCGTGTGAGAGAAGTTCTGGGTCGCTGGGCAACAATTCCCAAATCATTCCGTTATATTCAGCGCTACAGTTTTACATCTCTGAAACACAAAGGTCTACAGTTTGACCTTTCGATGGTTAAACAGAATCAGAAGGATGAACGTGGTAGTTTCATTCAGACAACCACTTTTACGACCGCCGAAATCGTAAAACAACCCATGAATTATGAAGTTGAAGTTGAAGTTCTGAAAGGTACAGAAAATGTGACATTTCAATCCCTTATGGTTGGAATAGCAACTGTTCTGCGAGGCCTACAACGTTCCTTTGTTCTAACACGCCAAACTGTACGCAAGAGTGTTTTGGATTTTCTTGCTGATAGAACCGGTGCTAACAAGGGAAACTTTCCCGGTCCTCAACCAGTTACACTTGAACGACCCAATGTATTGCCTTCTGACGATGATTCAACTCCCAACATTCGAAATGAAGATTACAATGTAACCGATAAGGCCGATGGACAACGATGTCTTCTTGTTGTAATGCCATCAGGAGGTATTTACTTGATAGATACAAATCTAACCGTATATGGAACTGATTGTCGTCTTCCAAAAGACGTTGCAACTGAATGGGGTGGATGTATTCTTGACGGAGAATGGGTGCGCCGCAATGCAGACAACAAACCGATGTCAAAATATTATGCATTTGATATTTATAACGGTCACAGGGGTGAGGATGTAAGTCATCTACCATTCATCGTTCGCACTGATGCTCCTTCTCGATATGCGGCCATGAATGCTGCAGTGGCCATTCTAGCCAATGCTGAAAGAACCGTCCTAGGAATTCCTACACATCTCTCGCTCGGAATTGCGGTTAAAAATTTCCGTACAGCCGAATCCTCCAAAGACCCTCTTGGAATTTTCCGAGAGGCCGCAGCCGTTCTTAATTTCGTCAAAGATACTAAACCCTATCATTCGGACGGTCTCATCTTTACTCCCAACAAGTCTCCTCTTCCTAAGAATATGGGAACATGGAAAGCCCAATTCAAATGGAAACCTTCCGAGGAAAACTCTATTGACTTTATGGTTTCAGTCGAAAAGGAAACTGACTTACGCGGTAATCCGACAGCATCAGATGCGATTACTGTAAAAGTGCGCGAAGATACAAATCAGATTGTGCGCTGCAAAACACTCCGATTGTATGTTGGTTCCACTACCCCGCCTGAACTTTTGAATCCTCGCGATACGATTCTCTTTGAAAAAGGTCTACCGCCTCCTGGAAAAGAAGACCAGTACAAACCGGCTCTCTTCACGCCTCAACCGATTGATCCTATGGCATCTGTATGTTATGTAGCTCTGGATGCAGGTGCTACAGATGCAGCAGGTGCATCCGATGCTGCAGGAGATATTGAAGCTCAGGATGATGTGATTCGTTGTGTCAGGTCTGGCGACCCTATTACCCATGGGTCAATTGTGGAAATGGCATATCATCCAAATGCGCCTCCTGGTTGGCGGTGGGAACCCATGAGGGTTCGCTGGGACAAAACAGAGAGATTTCAGCGGGGAATCATGCGACGTACTATGAACTCTGACATGGTTGCGCAATCCATCTGGTCGTCCATACACAATCCTGTTACCGAACATATGATTCGTACTGGAGCCATAGAGGAATCCGAAAAGGAAACACAAGCACATGGGGTAACGCAACAAGCAATGTCAAAGGCTTATTATATGCAAAAAGCCCCCACAGTTGACCAGCGTCGTGTAAATGGTCTGCGTGAATTTCACAACAAATATATCAAGGAAGATATTCTGCTTCGTGTTCTACAAAGAGGGAAAAGCCTGTATGATATGACGAGTGGTCAAGGCGGTGATATGCATAAATGGCATCGTAGAGGCGCTAGTTGGGTTCTTGGTACAGACTTTGCTGAAATGAACTTGACCGAAAATAAAAACGGGGCATATCGCCGATATGCCGACCGGCTCATTGAATCCAAAGGAAAATATACGCCCATGCTCTTCATTCAGGCGGATGTATCACAACGTCTATCCGATGGAGGAGCAGGCCAGACGCCTATGGATCGCGCAATGCTACGATGCTTGTGGGGAGCCCAAGAGGCCGACGCGCCACCCTATGCTCAGAAATTCAGAGGAAAAGCCGCCGAGGGATTTGATGTAGTTAGCATTATGTTTTCTCTCCACTACTTCTTCAAAGATGCTACAATGTTTGAGGGATGGTTAACCAATGTTGCCGAAACTCTAAAAGTCGGCGGATATCTAGTCGGATGTTGCTTTGACGGAGATGCAGTTATGCAGTTCTTGGTCAATACACCCGTAAATCAAGCACGCAAAGGGATTGAATCAGGTGTGGATGGTGATACTGAAATTTGGAGTATTACTAAACGATACGAAGATGCAACTCTTCCAGCATCTAATGAAGGATTTGGTAAGGCCATTGACGTAAACTTCATCAGTATTGGCGAAACCTACACTGAATATCTCGTCAGTTGGCCATATCTCCAACAGCGTCTCAATGAGATTGGTCTGGAATTACTTTCACCGAAGGAACTTGCAGATGTTGGGCTTTTATCGTCAACCAATATGTTTGAAGATTCTATGAAAATGGCCGCACTTTCTGGAAAAACATTCCCCATGACTCCAATACTCAAACAATTCTCCTTCCTGAATCGCTGGTTTATCTTGCGTCGTCAAAGCATGGGTGTCACTTCATCCATACATACAGCACGTCTCGTTCCTCAATCCGAAATTATTCAAACCGAAATTCCAAATGAAAAAGCACCTATTCTAACCGTTGAAGAAGTCGAAGGTCTTCCTGAAAGCGAAGCATTCATTGCACAGGACATGGATGAGATTGCACCAAGTGAAGTGGAATCCGAACCCGAACCTATTATTCTTGCAACTGAATCCGCTGCACCGAAACGAGTTGGTGGAGACATTCATAAATTCTATCAGGGCTCCCTACAAAAAGACGATTTAAAGATTGGAGATAAAGGCTGGAAGCGTTGGATTTCCGCCTATACTTTGTATCCTCTGCAAGACTTGGAGAATCCTTCTATAGTGTATCCTTCTATGGAGGCAGCCCTAACTGCAGCAAAATATAAATATGCATCCTCCAAACCAGACCTGGCGGATCAATTTAGCGAAAATGGTACTATCCATCAAAAATACGCACTTCAACGTGCTGAAAAAGGTGAGACAATTTCTGAAAAAGAGGCGCACGAACTTCAAGAAAAAGAGGGCGATGAGATTCACAAGTTTGCCAAAGAAGCCGAAATGAAGAAAGCCGGTGCATCTCTGAACAAAGCTGTCTGGTCAGAGAAAGCCCCTGAAATTACAAAAGCCTATGTCCAACAACGCTACGAAACAGACGAACGCTTCCGCAAGATTCTGGATGCCGTAAAGAAAACCGAATCCCGCCTGGTATATTACACAAGTGCATCCCCCACTGAATTTAGTGGTGTTGTGAAAGGTGACGTAATACAAGGTCAGAATTTACTTGGAAAGTCTATGATGGAAGTTGTAGGAACAACATATTAATGCACTCAATCAGTCATGCAAATGATAACATAGTCTATATATGATACATTTTGCACGGCTAGCAGAGTCGCCATACTATCAACTCAATAAATATTTTTAAATATTAATAATTAGTATAAAATGACTAAAACTAGAAAAATGAAGAAACAATATCAAAAAATAAAAGGAGGAAATGTATCTGAATTAAATATAATTAACAAATTGAATGGAATAATATCTTCCGGTGTTAATATAAATAAATATGACACAAATGGCGACACACCATTATTTATTTCTATTAAGTATGGATTTATTGATATAATAGATAAGTTATTAAAAGCTGGAGCAGATAGTAATAAATTATCTTCTTATGGAATGTCGCCATTAAATCAGGCTATAACTAATAATAATAGTACAATTGTTGAAATGCTACTTAAATATGACGCTAATACAAATATTACTAGTCCATGCCAAAAACATTATCATAACGAGCTGGAACCATTATTATTTGCAATTATAGAAAACAATCTTAATATAATTAAATTACTTGTACAGTACGGTGCTCAAATTAATTATATAAACGATAATATTCATAAGACGCCTTTAATATTTGCTATAGAAAACAGACGCACATATTATTATAATGAATTAATAGATACAAGTGTTATTGAGTTTTTACTAAAGGTAGGTGCTGATACAAATACACCAGATAAACAAGGTGATACTCCTTTACATCATATAATAAGAGGGGGTCATTTACTTGATATTCCTATTATTGAGTTGTTATTTAGATACGGTGCAGAAAGAAATATCAAAAATGCAAAAGGCGAAACACCATTAGATATTGCAAATAGTTTTTCCATCAGGATTAGAGGAAAACCCAATGAAAGAAGAGAAATCTTTATAAATTTATTAAGTTCTACTAGAGATATAATATTGCCACAATATGCTGATGTTAATGCTCTATTGTTAGCACAATATAAATCAAAAAAAGATTATAATGTTAATCATATGGATAATATTTTAATTATATCATCTACATCAACTATAATGCCAATAAATAATAATATTAAAGCAATTATTATAAAAAAAATAGGATTAACCCATATACCTGAACTTCCTTCACAATTAATGTTTTTAGATTGTTCAGACAATCCAATACAAACCCTGCCAAAATTGCCACCAACCTTACGTACACTTATATGTGTCAATTGTAAATTAAATAACTTATGCGAATTACCAAATTCACTTAATTATTTAGATGTGCGTAATAATAATTTAAAAGATATATATAAATTACCAAAAAATATAAACATATTTAATTTAAATAGTATACTAAGTGGAAATCCATTACCTGTTGGGTTTTTTAATAAGATAGGACCTATTGGTAAATATAGCAAAAAACGTATTCACCAAACAATTGAATTTAATAATAATTTTATAAACACAACAATTATACCAAAAGGTACATTACTTTTTCGAAATGTAAATAAATACATGGAAGAGGAAATAAAAGGAATAAAAAATAATAATAACTACTATATGTATCCACATTTTAATGTATTTTTTTATCCATATCCATTTGTTGGAGATAGTTATATAAAAACAAATAAATTAGTAATATTTGAAACATTACGAGATATTGAGATTATTATGGCAATAGCCCCCTCAAATAATAAACGCGCTAATAGATTTAACGAAGAATATTTAGTATCGTGTGATAAAATACAGAATGCAAAAATAAGTGGTCATCCGTATGACCCTTGCTTTGTACCGTCTTTTGCTAGTAAATATCCAGAAATTTCAGGAATTATGGGAATTGCATCAATGGATGTGAATTATATGCTTAAGGGTAACAAAGACCAAATATATTTTACAAAGTATAGATCAAATGTATTAGATGAAAATGATAATATTGGAGTTGCAGAAATTATTCTACATCCTTTAGAAAATCGTTTTGATAATTTATCAAAAAATAATTATAAAGTACATAAAATCTTAAATCATAATGTATTTGAATACGATGAAGCATGGAAATATGTAGAAAATGCCATTTGCAGCAATAGCATATGGACAATTGATCTAGCTACAAGAATGTTTGTAAATTATAATTCAGTTTCAGATGAAATTAAACAAAGATGTATACCAATAGAAGAACCATTCAAATTACATTATCTTAACGATAGTTATAACATATAATTACATATACCTTATAAAAATTGATATACCTTGCCATTTTTAATAGTTTCCAACATCGAATACCATGCCTCTTTCAATTGAAGACGGAGCTCTTACCTGGCAACGACTTGCCGTAAAAAACAAACATCCTCGTGATGACCGAATCAGTTTTCACGAAGAAACACATACGTATACGATTGATGGAACCAAAGAAGGGTGGACTTCTTGTACTACCTTTATTCACACATTCTTTGACCATTTTGACGCCGACGCTGTGATCGCCAAGATGATGCGTGGAAAAAAATGGTCTGAAAGCAAATATTTCGGAATGACTGCAGAACAAATTAAGGCGCAGTGGTCTGCCTCCGCCGAAGAAGCATCTACCGCGGGTACTCGAATGCATCTTGATATCGAACAATACTATAATGCTGAACCTGTTGGAAATATGGTAGCGGATGGATTTACACCGAATCCGAGTACTGAATGGGACTATTTCCAGGCCTATGAACGGAAATGGCGGATTCCCAATGGATTTGAACCCTATCGTAGCGAATGGCTAGTCTTTAAAGAAGACATTAAACTTGCCGGTTCCATCGATATGGTGTACTCGAAACCGGATGGAACTTATGCTATTTATGATTGGAAGAGGGCAAAAGATATGAAGTTTGAAAATTCCTGGCAATCAGGAAAAGAACCCGTAAGTCATCTTCCAGATACCAATTATTGGCATTATTCGCTCCAACTGAATATTTATCGTTCAGTACTAGAAGAACTCTACGATAAAAGAATTTCTGAAATGGCTCTGGTCGTCCTACATCCCACCAATCCCTCTTTTCGTGTAATTAAGGTGAATCGGATGGAAGACGAAGTGGATGCAATGTTTGAAGCTCGACGATTAATTGTGGAAGAAAATAATCTAAGATAACTATATAAAGATGAACAATTCACAACCCACACATATATTTGTAGTTACTCCTCTGGAAATTACAAGTACAGATGGAACTAAAATACCTACAGTTGGTCCTGTATTTACAATTAAAACGAACCCCGAGGACGCGGAAGGGATATTTTTTGGTTCAGGGTATATTTTGAATTCTGACGTGGGTCTATTTAAGTCAACTACCCCTGAACCCTATTTAGGATATATTGTGGAAACATTTAATACAACAGATGGTTCAAATAGTACAGAAGACGATGTCCCTGATAGATTATCAATGTTAATTAAAGGTACTTACCTTGGTCACCCGACGGAGGATTTACGATTTGGTAAACTACAAATCATACGTTCTGTTCTAAGAAAAGGAGGAAAACGCAATAGATACTCCACACGGAGAAAGACACAGCGCAAACGCAATAGATACTCCACACGGAGAAAGACACAGCGCAAACGCAATACGCGCAAATAAGAAATCCGGGTTAGAAGAAAAATAACCTATATTATTTGCTCTTGGCGGCAGCCTTCATTGCATCTTTAAGAGTAACTTTGGAATTTTTGGCCTTCATGGCCTTGTATGTGCTCATCACCTTTTTCAGCCAGGCAGTGCGCTTACCACCTGCTTGACCCTTACGGGTTGCCTTGCGGCTTTTGCGTTCAGCTTTGCGACTATTCTTACGCATATTCTTACGGGTGTGGGAAACCATTCTATACCAAGATGATAGATTAAAAATTAGACACATTGCTTGAAGAACGACTTCGAATTCCCTCTTTTATTATTTTCCGTTTCAATGTTTCCAACATTACTGAAATAAATTCCATACAAAATCCATGCGATGGTCGGTCTTGAACTGACCTTGCAAAGCATTCTTCCTGAAATTCTTTTGCTACAGATAACTCCTGTAAAGTCGCCATTTTTTGAAGAATGCCCATTTTTTCTGGAGGAGTTCGTATTCCTTCCAAACATCGTTTCAAGACGTAACTTTTCAGAGTTAACATCTTACATTCAGAATCTTGACGAAATTGAGATACTGCGTCGCACGAAATAAACAATAATTCAGTAATATTCGTAATAAAGAGTTGGCTAATATCATAGGATACTGGAATACTGTTTGGAGATGTTAGTATAGTTGCTGCATATTCAGGATTCAGAGGACGAGCAAATCCAAAATCAATTAAAGCGCATGATTTTGTATCATCGTCATAAACGACGTTACCTGGATGAGTATCATAATGTTC
>JACCDH010333175.1_pt1 | contig 24771 bp, 17 predicted proteins | sample 7442481 | NCBI WGS metagenome assembly JACCDH01 (sample SAMN15323433, study PRJNA562643) | freshwater metagenome | isolation source: river surface water | place: USA:Blue River Watershed | collected 2017-08-15
AACAAACTTTATATAAAATCATGAGTCAATTTGATGTAACCATTATAGGTTCTGGACCTGGAGGATATGTTTCGGCGATCCGTTGTGCCCAATTGGGTTTTAAAACAGCCATTATTGAAAAATATTCAACACTTGGAGGAACGTGTCTAAACGTTGGGTGTATTCCTTCAAAAGCATTGTTAGCTTCTTCGCATCATTATGAAGAATTGCAACACTTTGCCGATCACGGAATTGAAGTTTCGGGTGAAGTAAAAGTGATTTTAGAAAAAATGATTGCACGCAAACAAGCGGTAGTGGATCAAACTTCGGGAGGTGTAAAATTTTTAATGGATAAAAACAACATTACCGTTTTTAACGGGGTGGGGTCGTTTGAAAGCGTTACATCTGTAAAAGTGACCAAAGCCGACGGTTCATCAGAAATTATTGAATCAAAAAATATCATTATCGCTACGGGTTCTAAACCTTCAAACTTGCCATTTATCAAATTAGATAAAGATAGAATCATCACTTCTACCGAAGCGTTAAAACTAAAAGAGGTTCCAAAACACTTAGTCATTATCGGTGGTGGGGTTATCGGAATCGAATTAGGTCAGGTATATTTACGTTTAGGAGCACAAGTTTCTGTAGTGGAATTTATGGATCGAATTATTCCAGGAATGGATGCGGCGTTATCCAAAGAATTGACTAAAGTGTTGAAAAAACAAGGCATGAAATTCTATACGTCTCACAAAGTACAATCGGTTGAAAGAGCAGGTGATGCCGTAACCGTAAAAGCAGAAAATGCTAAAGGTGAAATCATTACGTTAGAAGGAGATTACGCTTTAGTTTCAGTAGGACGTCGTCCGTATACCGATGGTTTAAACGCTGAAAAAGCCGGTGTAAAAGTTACCGATAGGGGTCAAATTGAAGTCAATAATCATTTACAAACATCGGCATCTAATATATATGCAATTGGTGATGTCGTTCGTGGAGCGATGTTAGCACACAAAGCGGAAGAAGAAGGGGTAATGGTTGCTGAAATTATTGCGGGACAAAAACCACATATCGATTATAATTTAATTCCGGGTGTTGTATACACTTGGCCAGAAGTGGCTGCTGTGGGTAAAACTGAAGAGCAATTGAAAGCCGATGGCGTAGCTTATAAAGCTGGAAGTTTTCCATTCAAGGCTTTAGGAAGAGCAAGAGCAGGTGGCGACACGGACGGATTTGTGAAAATCTTAGCCGATGACAAAACGGATGAAGTGTTAGGCGTTCATATGATTGGAGCTAGATGTGCGGACTTAATTGCCGAAGCGGTTACCGCAATGGAATTTAGAGCGAGTGCAGAAGATATTTCAAGAATGTCACACGCGCATCCAACATTTGCCGAAGCCATTAAAGAAGCTGCTTTAGCGGCCACTGAAAATAGAGCGTTACACGTGTAAATCAAATAGTGTCATCCTGAGCTTGTCGAAGGATAAAATCCCAAATTCCAGATATGGAGTTTGGGATTTTTTTGTTGGCACGGATTGCAAATCTGCGCTATCTTGTGTTTGGGATTTTTATAAAAAATCTTAATCTTTAAATAAAACTTTATAGGAATTCCAATGTGCATAGATTAAAAATAAGTTGGCACCCAAAACAAAAATCGCAACCGGTACTTCTGAAACTTGTGTTACGGTATGGATTAAAAAGATATTGATCGAAATGGGTAATAAGGCTAATAAAGTTACTTTCATAAATTTACCACTCAATAAACTTATTCCGGCAATTAGTTCAACTGCTTTTGCTAAGGGTAACAAGTACTTTGAAGCCATGACACCCGTCATAAACGTCAAAAGATTTCCAGTGGGTGCTTCTGCTTCAATTAAATTGAAAAAATAGGTTACTGAAGCAAATACCATAAAAGCTCCAAGTAAAATTCGTACAATTAAGATTGCCATTCTCATAATTTGTTTGTTTTATTGGTTAATCTATCAAATATACTAATTATTTGTTATGAAAATTGTATTTTTGAAGTTCAAATTTCGGTAGATTGAGAACAACGATCACAAAAGATATTGCCGCTTTTCAAAACTTTACAAATCAACTGCTGTCTTGGGCCAACCAATTCAGAGAGGTGGTTTTGTTGGATTCCAATGCCTACCATCAAAAGTATTCAAGTTATGATGTGGTAGTAGCTGTTGATGCCTTTACTTCTCTTCAAACCGATTGTTCGAATGCTTTTCAGGACTTGCAACAATACCAAAGTCAGACCAAAGATTGGTTGTTTGGGTATTTGTCCTACGACTTAAAAAATGATATTGAAGAGTTACATTCCGATAATTTCGACGGATTAGCCTTTCCTGATTTATTTTTCTTCCAACCTAAAAAGTTGTTTTTAATCAAAGGGAATCAATTGGAAATGCAGTATTTGCGACTATGTGATGACGAAATGGAAGCTGATTTCGAAGAAATTCTTTCAACAACATCCATCACCCATCACCCAACTCCCATTACCATAAACCAACGCATTTCAAAAGAAAATTATCTTTTAAAAGCATCTAAAATGCTCGAACATATTCAGCGTGGCGATATTTATGAAGCTAATTTTTGTATGGAATTCTATGCCGAAAATGCAAAAATGGATCCTTTAGAAATGTATCATAAATTAAATGCAATTTCTGAAGCTCCTTTTGCGGTCTATTTTAAAAACGCAGCACATTATTTATTGTCCGCATCACCCGAACGTTATTTGCGAAAAGAAGGTTTAAAAGTCATTTCCCAACCGATAAAAGGAACAGCCAAAAGAAGTTTCGATTTAGAACAAGATCAACAATTAAAATCTGATTTAGCGCTAAATGAAAAAGAACGTTCCGAGAACATCATGATTGTCGATTTGGTTCGAAACGATTTATCGCACACCGCTACAAAAGGAAGTGTGGCAGTGGAAGAGCTTTGCGAAGTATATACGTTTAAGCAAGTACATCAAATGATATCTACAATTGTTTCCGAAGTTGAAAATACAACTTCACCGGTTGAAATCATCAGAACGACTTTCCCAATGGGAAGTATGACCGGTGCGCCCAAAATTTCGGCCATGCAAATCATTGAAACATTAGAAGAAACGAAGCGCGGATTGTATAGTGGTGCGGTCGGTTATTTTACGCCTAGTGGTGATTTTGATTTCAATGTGGTCATTCGAAGTATCTTGTACAATGCAAAAAATGAATACCTTTCGTTTTCTGTTGGAAGTGCTATTACCGCTCAAGCTATTCCTGAAAATGAGTATGAAGAATGTTTGTTAAAGGCAAAAGCCATGTTTGAGGTGTTACGATAGGGTAAAGTAATAAGGGATTAGGGAAAAGTAAAAAGCAATAGATGTGAAAAGTTATAGAGATTTAATAGTTTGGCAAAAATCAATGACTTGGGTTACATTGGTATATTCTCTTTCATCAAGTATTCCTGAGAGTGAAAAATTTGGATTAATTTCACAAATTAGGAGAAGTTCAGTTTCTATTCCTTCAAATATTGCTGAAGGTTATGGGAGAAATTATAAAAAAGATTATTCAAGATTTTTGCAAATTGCTAGAGGTTCTTTATTTGAATGTCAAACCCAAATAGAAATTGCAATTAATTTAAACTTTATTTCCATAGACGATTGTAAAGAAATTAACGAATTGTCTATTGAAATAGAAAAAATGCTAAATTCGCTCATCAATAAATTATCAGAAAACTAATCCCTTTTCCCTTTTTACTAATTACTTTTGATAATGCTTACAAAATTCCAAAATCACATCGACCAAAATTTTCCTCAATTAAAAGATAAGAAATTGTTCTTAGCGGTCAGCGGCGGAATCGATAGTATGGTTTTAGTTCATTTGTGTGCCCAACTCAATCTTAATTTTGAAGTTTTGCACTGTAATTTTCAGTTGCGTGGTGCTGAGAGTGAGGCCGATTTGCAGTTTGTTACATCCTACTGTCAGCAACAAGCAATTGCGGTTCACACCAAAGCCTTTGATACGGCTGCGCTAGCTGCTCAAAATAAAGAATCCATTCAAGTAACAGCTCGTAATTTGCGTTACCAATGGTTTTACGAAAAAATGGCTGCCACAAATTGCAAGTATTTGCTAACGGCACACCATTTAGATGATTCACTGGAAACTGTATTAATCAATTTTTCACGAGGAACCGGATTGGAGGGCTTAACCGGAATTCCGGCTCAAAATGCAAGTGTTATTCGTCCGATGTTGCCTTTTTCGAGATTGGAAATTGAAGCCTATGCCCAAACGCATACTATCCAATGGCGAGAAGATGCGAGCAATGCATCCGACAAATACCTTCGAAATAAAATACGCCATACAATTATTCCTGTATTAAAAGAAGCAAACGAAAATTTTCTTGCATCGTTTCAGAACACTATCGATCATTTGCACCAAGCAGCGTCTATGGTTGCTGATGCATCAAAACTCGTTTATGACAAAGTGGTAGTCGCACACGAACATCAAATGGACATACAGCTTAGCTCCTTGCTAACTTTCCAAAATTATCAAGCTTATTTGTACCAATGGTTGGTTCCGTATGGCTTTACGGCTTGGAATGATGTATATGATTTGGTAAGCGCACAGTCGGGAAAACAAGTTTTTTCAGCCACACATGTGCTGCTAAAAGACCGTGAAAAATTAATCTTGACGGAAAGAAATGAGACGGCTACCGAAGCGGTTTTTTTGATCGATTCAAAAGAAAGTAAAGTTAATGTTCCCTTAAATATTTCATTCTGTAACGTAAGTTACCTTTCAGAATCCGATTCAAATTGTATATTTGTGGATGAAGATAAAATTACATTTCCACTCACTTTAAGAAAATGGAGAACTGGCGATTGTTTTTATCCTTCGGGCATGACAGGGAAGAAGAAACTTAGTAAATATTTCAAAGACGAAAAATATTCACTATTGGACAAACACAAGCAATGGTTGTTGTGTACCGATGACCAAATTATTTGGGTAATTGGCAAACGAGCGGACCAACGATTTTTAGCCCAAAAAGACACAGTAAAAACGATTCAAATAGCATTAAAATAATGAAGAAAATTACCTTTATATTATTAGCATTTACCTTCTTTGCACAAGGTCAAATCTTAAATCCAGTCAAATGGAAAAGTAAAGTAGTTCAAAAATCGGCGACGGAGTTTGAATTGGTAATGGAAGCTACCATAGAAAACGAATGGCATATGTATTCCCAATATACGCCTGATGGTGGCGCTCTTCCTACGGTTTTTGATTTTAAAAACGCAAAAGGCAATTATAGTTTAGTGGGTAAAACCAAAGAAAGTCCGTATAAGAAAGTATTCAATGATATTTTTGAAGTGGATGAGTATTATTTTGCCAAATCGGCTCAGTTCAAACAACTCATAAAAGTAACCAATCCGAAACTTAAAGAAGTTAAAGTTTTTGTGGAATACCAAGCCTGTAAAGAGCAATGTATTCAACAAGATAACACGTTTACTTTTCAATTGCCTGAAATAAAAATAGAAGAATCAGAAACTTCGGCTGCTTTAGTGGATGGAACAACGCCAAATGATTCACTAGTTCAAGCCAAAGATACTATGAATACAGCACAATCAGTAGTTGCTAAAGATGCAGATCCTACAGGAGATTCAACGGCACCCGTAGAAGAAAAGAAAGGGCTATGGTCTATTTTTCTGTTGGCATTTGTAGGTGGTTTTGCAGCATTATTGACTCCTTGTGTATTTCCAATGATTCCGATGACGGTGAGCTTTTTTACGAAACAAAGTAAAACTAAGACCGAAGGGAAGCGAAATGCCATTTTGTATGGGGTTTCAATCATACTAATTTATGTTATTTTGGGTTCGTTAGTAACCGGGATATTTGGTGCCGATTCATTAAACGCTTTATCAACGAATGTTTGGTTTAATCTGATTTTTTTTGGATTATTGGTGTTTTTTGCCGCTTCCTTCTTGGGTGCTTTTGAAATAGTATTGCCCAATTCTTGGGCAAATAAAGTAGATCAACAAGCTGATAGAGGCGGATTTGTGGGTATTTTATTCATGGCATTAGCTTTAGCCATTGTATCGTTTTCTTGTACGGGTCCAATTGTTGGTACATTATTGGTAGAGGCCGCTTCAAAAGGAGGTTTAGCACCTATTGTTGGTATGTTAGGCTTTTCATCGGCACTGGCATTACCCTTCATGTTATTTGCGATGTTTCCCGGATGGATGAATACGTTACCTAAATCGGGAGGCTGGTTGAATACGGTGAAAGTTTCCTTAGGTTTCTTAGAATTGGCATTGGCCTTTAAATTTTTATCCAACGCTGATTTGGTAATTCAAGCGCACTTGTTAGAGCGTGAAGTTTTCTTAGGAATTTGGATTGCCATCTTTGGAACTTGGGCAGTTTATCTTTTTGGAAAACTTACGTTACCCCACGATAGTCCGATGACGCATTTATCAATTGGCCGATTATTCATGGCAATTTTTGTAACCATTTTTACGATTTATTTAATCCCAGGTTTGTGGGGGGCTCCTTTAAAAATCATTTCAGGATTTCCACCACCAATGACCTATAGTGAAAGTCCGATGGGAATTGGTACTTCTGGTGAATCTACCCCTTCAACAAGTAGTCTGCCGGCTCATGCCGAGGCGGGTCCGCACGGTATATCGGTGTTTCATGATTACGAACAAGGATTGGCTTATGCCAAAGAAGTAGGGAAACCTGTTTTGTTGGACTTTACCGGACACGCCTGTGTGAATTGTAGAAAAATGGAAGATTTTGTGTGGTCAAAACCCGAAATATTAGCTGTTTTAAAAGAGCAAGTGGTCTTGATTTCGTTGTATGTAGACGATAAAAGAGAGTTGCCTAAATCGGCTCAATATGTGTCTAAAGAAACGGGTAAAGAGATACTTACAATTGGGAACAAATGGAGTGATTATCAAATCACCCGGTATAAAAACAATGCCCAACCCTATTACATAGTACTAGATTCAGACGGGCAAGACATTTCAAAACCCATTGGTTATACCCCCGACGCTGAGGCCTACAAAAAATGGCTAGAAGAAGGAATATCCCAATTCAAAAAATAAAGTAAATCCCGAGTCATCGGGATTTTTTATTTCAAAAACTTTGCTATATTTGTATCATTATCAGCCTATTAATAAGTATACGCCATGTTAGTAAAAGTATTTGGAAGCGCCGTTTTTGGCGTTGAAGCCACCACCATTATCGTTGAAGTTAATATCGATAATGGCATCGGCTACCACTTGGTCGGTTTACCCGATTCGGCCATCAAGGAAAGCAGTTACCGCATTGCGGCAGCCCTAAAAAACAATCAATATCAATTTCCCGGAAAGAAAATCACCGTCAATATGGCTCCCGCCGATTTACGGAAGGAAGGTTCTGCTTATGACCTCACTTTGGCCATTGGCATATTAGCCGCTTCGGCTCAAATCAAATCCGATACGGTTTCTCAGTATGTCATCATGGGCGAATTATCACTCGACGGTGGTTTGCAACCCATTAAAGGGGCATTGTCTATTGCCATTAAAGCAAAAGAGGAGGGCTTTATAGGATTAATTTTGCCGTATCAAAATGTAAAAGAAGCTGCAATTGTTGAAGGATTGGACGTGTATGGTGTTGAAAATGTGGCGCAAGTCATTCAATTTTTTGATGGCAAGTTAGACTTACTTCCAACAAAAATAGACACCACCGAAGAATTCCATAAAACACTAGATTTTCCAGAGCATGATTTCAGCGATGTCAAAGGTCAGGAATCCATAAAGCGCTGTATGGAAATCGCTGCTGCTGGCGGGCATAATATCATATTAATCGGACCTCCCGGTTCAGGAAAAACGATGCTGGCCAAACGATTACCCAGTATTTTACCGCCTATGACGATGCGGGAAGCATTGGAAACTACTAAAATACATTCCGTTGCCGGTAAAACAAAAGACGTTGGATTGATGGCACAACGCCCGTTTAGAAGTCCACACCACACGGCCAGTTCTGTATCACTTGTCGGTGGTGGTAGTTATCCCCAACCGGGTGAAATTTCATTGGCACACAATGGGGTATTGTTCTTGGATGAATTGCCCGAATTCAAACGCGAAGTATTGGAAGTGATGCGGCAGCCTTTAGAAGATCGTGAAGTTACAATTTCACGGGCCAAATTTACGATTACGTATCCTTCGTCCTTTATGTTAGTCGCCAGTATGAATCCGAGTCCGGGTGGTTATTTTAATGATCCCAATGCCCCGGTTACAAGTTCGCCAATGGAAATGCAACGTTATTTGAGTAAGATATCCGGACCTTTATTGGATCGGATTGACATACACATTGAAGTAACGCCTGTGCCGTTTGAAAAACTAACCGAAACCCAAAAAGCAGAAAGTAGTGCAGCCATTCGAGAAAGAGTCACTCAAGCCCGTGCGATTCAGTCCGTTCGATTTGAAAATTTCGAAAACATGCACTATAATGCACAAATGAGTAGCAAATTAATTAGAGAATTTTGTATTTTAGACGACGTTTCTTTGCAGTTGTTAAAAACAGCCATGGAACGATTAAACTTGTCGGCCAGAGCCTATGATCGTATTTTGAAAGTAGCGCGCACCATTGCCGATTTAGAAACAACAACTACCATAGCTTCACACCACATTGCGGAAGCCATTCAATACCGCAGTTTGGACCGAGAAGGTTGGTTGGGATAATTTTATAATATGAAAAAAGCGTATTTTATTGTAGCACTCTTTGCTCAAGTAATCTTTGCACAAGAACTTCCTAAAGTTAGTTCGGGTACCGTTGAACGTATTCAAAATTTTGCCTCAAGATTTGTCACCCAACGAAATGTTGATGTTTGGTTGCCATCCGATTATTCACAATCAAAAAAATATGCGGTGCTTTACATGCACGACGGCCAAATGTTATACGACGCCGAACAAACATGGAACAAACAAGCATGGGAAGTTGATGAAGTGATGGCAAAACTGAAAATTGCGCAACAAATACAAGATGTAATTGTTGTTGGTATTTGGAATGGTGGAGAAACACGTCATTTTGATTATTTTCCGCAAAAACCGTTTGAAATGCTCACCCAAAAGCAACAAGATTCCATTTATAATTTAGAGCGATCAGCAGGAGTAAAGCTGTTTAACGGTCGCGTGAGCTCCGATAATTATTTGAAATTTATAGTGCAAGAATTAAAACCCGTAATCGATAAAAAATATGCAGTTGCTACAGACAAAGCGCATACTTTTATTGCGGGGAGCAGTATGGGTGGTTTGATTTCGATGTATGCCATTTGTGAGTATCCGGAAGTATTTGGAGGTGCCGCTTGTTTGTCAACACATTGGCCGGGTATTTTTCAGGTAGCAAATAATCCCATTCCGAATGGGTTTTACCAATATTTAAAAATGAAATTACCCGATCCTAAAAACCACAAACTTTATTTTGATTATGGTACCGCAACTTTAGATGCCTTGTACGAACCCTTGCAAAAAGAAGTGGATCAAATTATGCAACAGAAAGGATTTGATGCCCAACATTGGATGACGCAAAAATTTGAAGGGGAAAATCATTCTGAAATGGCTTGGCAAAAACGCTTGCACATTCCGTTTCAATTTTTATTTGGAAAGTAATTATTTGATAAAGCTGTAATAACGAGCCCCTTTTCGAACCGGATTTTCTGTCTCAATAGCGCTTAAAATGAATTCGTTTTGTGGCTTTAATACCGCCGTTTTCAATTCTTTTTTATGTAATTTTTCGTAGGTTTCAAAATCAATAGCGGTGCGCAATTCTAATTCTTCAAAAAGTCTGGTTTTGCTAATTTGTGATTCCCAATTGGACTGCAGCGTACCTTCAAAAACTTTTGATTTGGAACCACTTCCATACGCAATAAACCCCACTTTTTCGGATTTTTGCTTCTTGTCAGTGGTTGCCGAATAATACAATGCCGACAACATTCCTAAGAAAATAGATCCGGTGTAAATATTACCTACTGCCCCAGAAGCAATTTCGGTGGGAAAAATTTTGTCGGTCACCAGTTCCAAATATGCTTCGGATTTGGATAATGCTTTTATTTTTTCTTTGGCATTTTCACCAGCTGCTTGTGCTAATATATCTAGATTTTCTTGTGCAAATATTTCGATGAATGTACGTCTCCCTTGATAGCAATAGGGTAGGTGCATGAAAATCAATGACCAGTCATTAAAAAGTGTTCCCGTTTGTTGGCTCTCTTTTTTATAATGTTGATATGCTTCAGTTATGCGATCTATGTAACACATGTTGGAATAGTGTCCGTCAAAAACCGGTTGGTCTTTTACGAGTGTGATTTCGGTTTCTAACACATCAAACCAATTTTCATTGGTGTCATTTCCTGTAATAGCCGATTTTTGAAGAATTTGTTTGGGTTTGAAAAAATCAAAAACACCCGAAGTAGCCACACCTGTTTCTTTTGATAGGGCAATAATTCTGGGGTTGGCAGTAATGAGCATCGCTACAGCTCCCGCGCCCTGGGTATATTCTCCGGTAGAATTTAAGTCATATTTTGCAAAATCAGTCGCAATCACAATCGCTTTTTTTGTAGGGTGCAATCGGACAAAATCGACACAGCTTTGTAGCGCATCTACAGCACCAATACAAGCAAAAGTCAAATCTACGGCATCACAATTTTGTAGTGCATTGGTCCCCATTTTACTTTCAATCAATTCCAGGATGTAAGAAGCCACAGGTTTCGAATGGTCTACACCACTTTCTGTGCCTACATAAATTTTGGCAATTTCGTCCAATTGAAGTTGTTCTTGCTCGATTAATTTCAATAGGGCATTGGCTCCAAGGGTTATTACATCTTGTGATACATCCAAAATACTCATCTTTTGTAAACCCAAACCTTTTGTGAGTTTGTCTGCTTCAATGTTTCTATTTGCTGCCAGTATGGGTATGGGCAAATACAATTTTGGAACATCAAATTGAATGGCGTCTATTCCAACCTTCATTATATATGATTTAAGTCATCAAAATTAAAAAAAGGTAGGCTCATAAATGTGAGAACCTACCTTAAATTAATGTTAATGACCTCCGAATTACGAATTATGCAATAGCAAGGCTTATATTTTCAATTCTACAAAAATTCCGTAACGATTTTCTAATTTTTACTTATAAAATGCAATTACAATATCTTATGCAGCTTGATTTTCTGATGCTGTCTTTTCAAATCCTATTGCTTGTGCATACAATGCATAGTGCATCGCATACAAATAGGGAATTGTAAAAATAATTCCGATACACAAAATAAAAATCCCCAAGAGCATACCAATGACCGCAATCAGCATGGCTACTAAAATAATTATGGGTTGTTTCGCATACAACTGGACACTTTTGGATAGCGCTTCTGTATAGTTGAGCTTACCATAAATAATTAATGGAATGGTGAATAGTGTAGCCAAACTGATGATAATTTGCACGAAAGTGTTTATTTTTTCATAACCCAATAAGCTCAAAGTTGTAGTAAAAAGAGCTGTTACGCCACCAATCACCAAATAACCGAGAAAAATTTGTTTGTAATAGGGTTCTTTGTAAAAGTCAAATAGATTATCGATACTGAATGATTTTTGGGTCTGTGCCAAATGGTTCAAGTGAATAAACCCTGCAGTAAACGGGGCAAACAAAGCACTTACAAACATAGAAACAATTCCGCTCCCTATAATAAAATTAGGTTCTTTCGCTAGCGTTTCTATCGATAATAATGTTTTTGAAAGGTTCGAAAATCCAAAAAAGGATCCCATGAGCCCGATATAAAATAGGACCATAATTGCGGAAACAATAAGCATTCCTAATCCCGATACTAAAAATGTTTTTTTAAAGGTAGCAAAACTATCATCGATAAGTTTTCCTAGTTCAAGGGCATAGCCTTCTCTTGCTTTTTGATCAATAGTGTTTTTCATGACAGTTGAATTTATAGTGCATCCCAAACGGAATCTTTGGGTGCTTTTGCGATAAAAGTATGTATTTCTTTCGAAACAGGATGTGTGAGCACTAATTTTCGTGCGTGCAAATGGATTCCTCCATTAGGGTTGCTTCGGTCAAAGCCATATTTTAAATCCCCTTTAATGGGACAGCCAATGGCTTGTAATTGGGCTCTAATTTGGTGGTGTCGCCCCGTGTGGAGGTCAATTTCCAAAACAAAATAGTGGTCCAATTTTTTTATGATGTGATAAGACAAACTGGCTTGTTTGCTTTCGGGTACTTCTTTGCTATGCGCTTTTGACGTATTGTTTTTTGAGTTCCGTTTTAAAAAATGAACCAAGGTGTCTTTTTCTTTAGGGGGTGTATTTTTAATCACAGCCCAATAGGTTTTTTGTGTGGTTCTATTTTTAAAGGCTTCGTTTAAACGGGTTAAGGCTTTTGATGTTTTAGCAAATAAGACAATTCCGGTTGTAGGACGGTCTAAACGATGCACTACACCCAAATATACTTCACCCGGCTTATCGTATTTTTTCTTGAGGTATTCTTTTACAACATCCGAAAGCGGTTTGTCGCCGGTACTATCCCCTTGAACGATGTCGCCCACACGTTTGTTGATGACAATCAAATGATTGTCTTCGTAAATGATGTCTAAATTTGTAGAATTGGAAACAATCTTTTCTGCCAAAATATACTATTTTTCAGTCGCTATTCAGGAGTTCTAGTTTAATATTGCTCGTTGGCATTTGGAAAATCTTTCGATTTTACATCGGATACATATTGTCCAATTGCTGAAGACATTTCTTCAAACAAATTCATATAACGGCGCAAGAAACGCGGACTAAATTCGTGGGTCATCCCGATCATATCGTGCAATACCAATACTTGACCATCCACACCACTTCCGGCTCCAATTCCGATTACAGGAATTGAAATGCTTTGTGCGACTTTTTCGGCAAGATGTGCCGGTATTTTTTCTAAAACCAAGGCAAAACAACCTAGTTTTTCCAACATTTTAGCATCTTCCAATAATTTTTCTGCTTCAGCATCTTCTTTAGCGCGAACCGTATACGTTCCAAATTTGTAAATCGATTGTGGTGTTAAACCCAAGTGTCCCATAACAGGGATGCCTGCATTTAATATTTTTTTAATGGAAGCCGCAATTTCGCTTCCACCTTCTAATTTTACTGCATGACCGCCACTTTCTTTCATGATTCGGATCGAAGAACGCAACGCTTCTTTTGGATCCGATTGATAGCTACCGAAAGGCAAATCTACCACCACTAATGCACGTTCACAGGCTCTCACTACACTGGAAGCATGATAAATCATTTGATCCAATGTGATGGGAAGTGTGGTTTCATGTCCCGCCATAACATTACTGGCAGAATCGCCTACTAGAATAACATCGACACCGGCGCTGTCAACAATTTTAGCCATGGTAAAATCGTAGGCCGTTAGCATGGAGATTTTCTCTCCATTCATTTTCATATCAATCAGTGATTTTGTAGTAATCCTTTTGTAATCTTTTTTTGCTGTCGACATTTTGTGCTATTTTTGATGTAACAAAAATAACTTTTAAAATGTATAATAAAAATCAATTCATGAAGAATTTACTATTCGTACTATTAATTAGCATTCATCTGCCACTACTAGCACAGGAAAATCAACCCCAAAAATTAGTAGAAGATTTTTTTACAGCTTTTCATGCTAAAGATACTTTAGGATTAAAAGAGCTGTGTCATTCCGAAATTATTTTACAAACCATCGCCAATACAAAAGAAGGAAATACTTTGGAGGATCAATCCTATGATGATTTTTTAAAATCGATTGCTAGTATTCCAGCAAATATGAAATTTGAAGAGCGAATACTTCAATACAAAGTTGAAATGGATGGCAATTTAGCCCATGTTTGGACACCATACGAATTTTATATTAATGAAAAATTTAGCCATAGGGGAGCCAATTCATTTACTTTGTTTAACGACAATGGCAAATGGCAAATCATCCATTTGATTGATACCCGTCGGAAAAAATAATTTTCAAAAAAAAGACTTAATATCTAAACTCTCAGTATATTTGCAGTCGAAAATTTGAATACAATATTGGTATCAGCTCCATAGAATTAATTTCAATAATTTCTTTTGTGAACTTTTATATGAGCGTATTCTAGACAAACAGTTTGCAAATTATTTTCCAATTCTATGGGACATTCAACGACACAAAAAGTTACAGCAGCCACCTTATTAGTAGCCTTAGGAATCATATATGGAGACATCGGAACGAGTCCCTTGTATGTAATGAAAGCCATTGTAGATAAACGGGCCATATCTGAATTATTAGTTTATGGAGGAATTTCTTGTGTTTTTTGGACCCTGACGTTTCAAACTACTTTTAAATACATAATTTTAACTTTAAACGCCGACAACCATGGGGAAGGAGGCGTTTTTTCGTTGTATGCTCTCGTGAAGCGATTTGGCAAAGGACGATTGGTTATCCCAACGATTTTAGGTGCCGCGACTTTATTAGCCGATGGGATTATTACGCCACCTATTTCGGTAGCCTCTGCTGTTGAAGGTCTTGAAGTTGTCATTCCAGATATTCCTACCATTCCAATTGTTATTGCAATTTTGACCGGTATTTTCTTGTTTCAACAATTTGGAACACAAAAAGTGGGGTTCTTTTTTGGGCCTGCCATGGTCATTTGGTTTTTCATGTTATTTGTATTAGGTTTCTCTCAAATCATTCATCATCCAGAAATATTAAAAGCCTTGAATCCTATGTATGCTTACCGTTTATTGGTGGAATATCCGCATGGATTTTGGCTGTTGGGTGCGGTGTTTTTGTGTACAACGGGTGCCGAAGCTTTGTATTCCGATTTAGGACATTGTGGTAAAAATAACATCCGAATTACGTGGGTAATGGTTAAGATTTGTTTGGTAACCAACTATTTGGGTCAAGGGGCTTGGTTGATGTCGGAGCAAAATAATTTTTTAGCCGGTCGAAATCCATTCTTTAAAATAATGCCCGATTGGTTCTTGCTTTTCGGAATTGCGATTGCTACTATGGCGGCAATTATTGCTTCTCAAGCCTTAATTAGTGGTTCGTTTACGTTAATCAATGAGGCGATTTCCTTGAACTTTTGGCCTCGAGTTACGTTAAAAAATCCAACGAATAATAAGGGACAAATTTACATTCCCTCTGTAAACTTAATTCTTTGGGCGGGTTGTGTAGGAATGATATTATACTTCAAAAACTCGACCCATATGGAAGCCGCATACGGTTTGGCGATTACGCTTGCCATGATGATGACGACATTATTGTTAATGTATTATTTGTATTACCGTTTGCGATTCAATAAATACATTATTTGGGTCATCTTTTTACTTTTTGCTTTTATTGAAATCTCATTCTTTATCGCCAACATGAAAAAATTCCCGGAAGGTGGTTTTGTTACCTTGATTATATCGGGCTTGTTTTTTATGGTCATGTACATTATTTTCTTTGGAAGACAATTGAATAATAAATTTACCAAATATGTGCCTTTAAGCAATTACAGAGATTTATTGGTTGACTTATCTAATGATGCTACCTATACAAAATACGCTACCCATTTGGTGTATCTTACAAAAGCCGATAAAATTTCGGAAATAGAGGAGAAGATCATGAAATCTATTTTTGCCAAAAAACCCAAGCGTGCCGATGTATATTGGTTTTTACACATCAACAGAACGGAAGAACCTTTTACCTTAGATTATGAAGTAATTGAATTGATCAATGACAAAGTAATTAAAGTAAACATTAATGCAGGTTTTAGAGTGCAGCCTAAAGTAGAATTGTATTTTAAAAATATTATAAAAGACTTAGTAGAAAACAAAGAGTTGGATCTACACATTAGACCTGATGGATCTTCTAAATACAATGCCGAACCCGATTTTAAATTCGTGGTATTGGAGAAATTTATTTCTTTTGAAAACGAATTTGCATTCAAAGAAGGATTCTTGTTGAACAGCTATTTTAGTTTAAAAGGATTGGGTGTTTCCGATGAGAAAGCATTTGGTTTGGATAAAAGCGATGTGGTTGTCGAAGAAATCCCTTTGATTTTCCATCCGGTGACCGACTTAATTCTGAAGCGAAAACTTCATATTAAAAATGGGGATTAGGTTAGGATAATATTTTAACAATCCGCCATATTAACAGCTACGGCTAGTCCACCTTCTGAGGTTTCCTTATATTTTGCGTTCATGTCTTTGGCTGTTTGCCACATGGTATCAATTACTTTATCTAAGGGTACTTTAGCATGCAATGCATCCGTTTCTAAGGCGAGTTCTGCCGCATTAATGGCCTTGATTGCTCCCATAGTATTTCGTTCTATACACGGAATTTGAACCAATCCGCCAATAGGATCGCAAGTCAGTCCCAAATGGTGCTCCATCGCAATTTCAGCGGCCATGGCAACTTGTGCCGGTGTTCCGCCCATTAATTCGCACAAAGCGGCAGCAGCCATTGCACTAGATACTCCAATTTCTGCTTGACAACCACCCATCGCAGCCGATATGGTAGCACCCTTTTTAAAGATGGCGCCAATTTCTCCCGCCACTAATAAAAACTGTTTGATTTCTTTTTCTCCCGCTTCATGATTTTCAATGACCAAATAATACATCAATACCGCTGGAATAACGCCGGCACTTCCATTGGTTGGCGCAGTAACTACCCGACCTAAGGAAGCATTTACTTCGTTTACCGCTAAGGCAAAACAGCTTACCCATTTTAAAATTTGTCGAAATTTCACCTCTGTTTGTCGAATGATTTGAAGCCATGAATACGGATCTTCATAAGGTAGAACGCCGATTAGGTTTTTATGCATATCGTAGGCTCTGCGTTTTACATTTAATCCACCCGGTAGAATTCCTTCTGAATGACAACCTATGTACATGCATTCCAACATGGTATCCCAAATACGAAGCAACCCGTCGTGAATTTCTGTTTCACTTCGCATAGTTTTTTCATTTTCAAAAACAATCTCTGAGATTTTTTTATTTTCAGAACGACAATAATTTAATAATTCATCGGCTTTTTCAGTTGGAAAAGGAAAAGTATGTAAAAGCGCTTCTTTGTGATGATCTTCTTGTTCTTTGACTACAAAACCACCGCCAATTGAATAATAAGTTTCTGAAAACTTCTCTGTATCCGTAATCGCCGTAAATGTTAACCCGTTGGAATGAAAAGGCAAAAAATTCCGATTGAAAACAATATCCGTTTCAAAACAAAACGGAATTAGAATTTCATTACCTAAGAAAATTTCTTTTTTATTTTTAATTGCCGAAATGATCACATCTATGCTTTCAACAGGAATGTACTCAGGGTCTGCACCACTCAAACCAAGCATAATTGCTAAATCAGTTGCATGCCCTTTACCCGTTAACGAAAGGGAACCGTATAAATTGACTTGTATACTAATAATAGCATCAATCAGGTTATTTTGACGCAATTCCTTGACAAACTGTTCGGCTGCACGCCAAGGTCCAAGGGTGTGAGAACTTGAGGGTCCAACACCTATTTTTAACATATCAAAAACAGATATACATTCCATAAGATACAATTGAATCACAAATATAATGAGGAATTCGTAAAAAAGATGTGGTATTTTGCGATAAACTTAAAAATAGTTTTTTTTTTGAATTCATGGTACTACCGGTTGGTGTGAGCCAATATAGGTACTAATATGCCATGTTGTCAGTATTTTTTGTCGGACACAATTTGTTTTATGTCAATTTTCCCTATTTTTTGTAGTGGCACAATCCTTGAAATAGACTGCATGAGTTTAAAATTGAAATTTAAAATTTAACAAGTATAAAAATGAGTAAAATTATTGGAATCGACTTAGGGACAACCAACTCTTGTGTGGCTGTAATGGAAGGTGGAGAACCTGTTGTAATTGCAAACGCAGAAGGAAAAAGAACGACACCGTCTGTAATCGCTTTTGTTGAAGGTGGTGAAATTAAAGTTGGAGATCCGGCAAAAAGACAAGCAGTAACTAATCCTACCAAAACGATTGCTTCGGTAAAACGTTTTATGGGAAACAAGTATACTGAAAGTGCAAAAGAAGCTTCTACGGTAGCTTACAAAGTGGTTAAAGGTGACAACGATACACCTCGTGTTGATATCGATGGTCGTTTATACACACCACAAGAATTGTCTGCAATGACGCTTCAAAAAATGAAAAAAACAGCTGAGGATTATTTAGGTCATTCCGTTTCTGAAGCAGTAATTACAGTTCCTGCTTATTTTAATGATGCACAGCGTCAAGCTACTAAAGAGGCTGGTGAAATTGCTGGTTTAAAAGTAATGCGAATCATTAACGAGCCTACAGCAGCTGCTTTAGCTTATGGTTTAGACAAACAAGGAAAAGACCAAAAAATTGCTGTATATGATTTGGGTGGAGGTACATTTGATATCTCAATCTTGGAATTAGGAGACGGTGTTTTTGAAGTATTATCAACCAATGGAGATACACACTTAGGTGGAGACGATTTTGACCAAGTAATTATCGATTGGTTGGCAAACGATTTCAATGCTGCTGAAGGTGTTGATTTGCGCAAAGACCCAATGGCATTACAACGTTTAAAAGAAGCTGCTGAAAAAGCAAAAATTGAATTATCAGCGTCTGCACAAACAGAAATTAACTTGCCGTATGTAACAGCTACTGCATCTGGACCAAAACACTTGGTACAAACTTTAACCAGAGCAAAATTTGAGCAATTAGCGGAAACTTTAGTAAAACGTTCTATGGAACCTGTTGCTAAAGCGTTAAAAGATGCTGGTTTATCTGTTTCTGATATTGACGAAGTAATTTTAGTTGGTGGTTCAACTCGTATCCCAGTGATTCAAGAGCAAGTAGAGAAATTCTTCAACAAAAAACCATCAAAAGGAGTAAATCCTGACGAAGTAGTTGCCATTGGAGCTGCTATTCAAGGGGGTGTATTAACCGGAGAAGTAAAAGATGTATTATTATTAGACGTTACACCACTTTCATTAGGTATTGAAACTATGGGAAGTGTAATGACAAAATTAATTGAGTCTAACACGACTATTCCAACAAGAAAATCACAAGTTTTCTCCACAGCTGCAGACAATCAACCATCGGTAGAGATCCATGTATTACAAGGAGAACGTCCAATGGCAAATGATAACAAAACAATCGGTAGATTCCATTTAGATGGTATTCCGCCAGCACCAAGAGGCGTTCCACAAATTGAAGTAACGTTTGATATTGATGCCAATGGTATTATCAAAGTATCCGCTACAGATAAAGGAACGGGTAAATCACACGATATTCGTATCGAAGCTTCTTCAGGATTGACTTCAGAAGAAATTGAGAAAATGAAGAAAGACGCTGAAATGAATGCTGAGGCAGATAAATTAGCGAAGGAAAAAGCAGATAAATTAAACGAAGCGGATTCTATGATTTTCCAAACGGAAAAACAATTGGGTGAGTTTGGTGACAAATTATCCGAAGGGAATAAAAGTGCGATTGAAGCCGCTTTAAATGAATTAAAAGCTGCGTATGAAACTAAAGATGTTGAAACGATTACTCCTGCTTTAGACAAAATCAATGAAGTTTGGAAAAATGCTTCTGAAGAAATGTATAAAGCACAAGCTGAAGGTGGTGCTGCACAAGCAGAACCTCAAGAAAATGCTTCGGGTGATCAAACACAAGATGTAGATTTCGAAGAAGTGAAATAATGCAGTAGCTATCAAGCACTATGCAATAAAAAACCGAATCATATTTTGATTCGGTTTTTTTATTTTTAAGTAATTAGCAACTTGCATTCAGTGAAGTTCATCAGCAAATAATCTTTAAATATAATTGATTTCGCTGGCTTTCTAATCACATGAATCCTACGCATAAAAAAAGGGGAGCGTGGTTACACTTTCCCCTTTTTATAAATACGAAAACAGCTTATTTTGGTTTCATGGCGTTTTCAATACGAGCCACTAAATCATTAAGGTGAAATCTTGTCAAACGATCAGGTGTATTGAGAGCCGCAATTCTTAATTGGCTTTTCAATTCAATCAACTGACCACGAGCAATGGATGGAATATCCGTGTCTACTACTACAATTCTTCTACCACTAAAAGAGGTCGTATTGTTTTTGTCGGTAGCCATGGTTTCAATTAATTTAGAAACATACAGTTTTTGTAAATTTCTACGGAAAATATCGATTGGAGCATTCGTTCTTATTTCAGAAAAAATACCTCTTCGTAAATCACTCATTAATTCATCCACTGAATAATTATTTTTTTGTTGTGTAGAAGTTTCTAACAAACGAACCAAACGATCTCCAGACAATAAACTTGATAAAGTTCCATCTTGAATTGATTTTATCGCTTCAACACCATTTTCAGGTTTAATTTTAGCTAAGATATTTTGGTCTAATAACCATTTTGGTGTTTTAAATAATTGTTCGTTTAAGAACGTTACGGCTTCATTTTGAATTGCAGCTGGCACAACTTCATAAATATTACCTGTCATGTCATACGTTTTTGGTGTTTCATAAATTCCACCAACGTTTTTAGTAACATGCCCCATGTAACGTCTAAATTGTCCGGTTAAAGAATTGTATAAACCATTCAATTCTTCATAATCTTCACCACTTTCTTTGCTCCATTCAATTAAATTTGGAAGAATACGTTTTAAATTCTTAATACCATAGTTTGAAGCTTTCATTGCATTATCGCCAAGATCTTCTGTTTGGTATCTAGGATCATATGGATTGGTCTCCGTTCCAAACCATAAGCGACGATTTTTATAGGCATCTTTGGTCATTTCATTTAACAACGCTTTTTCTTCTTTATCATCCTTTGCGCCATTGAAATAGGAGTAACCCCATTTGATCGCCCATTTGTCATAATCTCCAATTCTTGGAAACAAATCTTTTACATTATCTTCTGGTTGTGCTACATAATTGAATCGTGCATAATCCATAATCGAAGAGGTATGTCCGTTTTTCTTTTGAAACTCAGCATTTCTTAACATTTCTACTGGAGTTGCATTACTAGCACCCATGTTGTGACGAAGACCTAAGGTGTGTCCCACTTCATGAGCTGCAACGAATCGGATTAATTCGCCCATCAATTTATCATCAAATTTTTTATTTCTAGCTTGAGGATCTACGGCAGCGGTTTGGATCAAATACCAATCGCGTAACAAACTCATAATGTTGTGGTACCACCCAATGTGGCTTTCCATAATTTCTCCTGTTCGTGGGTCATGCACATTTGGTCCGTAAGCGTTTTGAATTTCAGCTGCAAAATAGCGTAATACTGAAAACCGAGCATCTTCTAAACTCATGGTTGGATCATTCTCTGGCCAATATTCACCACGAATGGCATTTTTCCATCCAGCAAACTCAAAAGCAGCTTGCCAATCATCAATACCTTGTTTGATAAAAGGTTTCCATTTGTCTGGAGTAGCAGGATCTAAATAATAAACGATTGGTTTTTTCGGTTCAATGAGTTCGCCTCTTTTTTGTTTTTCGGCATCTTCTTGGTTTTTGGGTTCTAAACGCCATCTTACGGCAAAAATTTCAGTTTCTGCTTTTTGCGAATTTTCTTCAAAAACATCATATCCATTTGCAAAATAACCTACTCTTTTATCGAATGCTCTTTTTCGCATTGGGTTTTCTGGAAGTAAAATAAATGAAGTGTTTATTTCCATAGTTACTACACCAGCATCTAAACCAGCAGGAAAGTCAACGCCAACCTTAGGTGTTGGGGTTCTTGAAATTTGTGGAGCTACTGTAGAAAAAGTTTTTGTAGATCGCACTTCCGTATTTATTGGGAAACTTTTTACAAATTGAATAAATGATTTATCCTTTTGAAAAGCTTGGATGCTTAACATTTGTTTGTTTATCGCATTTAAAGAAAATATCTGTGTATCCGATTCAAATGCAGGCGTCATATCAATCACACTTGATAAGGTGTTTTTTCCTGATGCATCTTTTTTATAAGCTAAAACATCATAAATACCAATGATAGGATCGGCACTTGAGTTTTTAACGGATTGTGTGATAGGTTTGTCTTCGTTAGGTGTTGTAATTACATAGGTAATGGATCTCAAGATGATGGTGTGGTTTTGTCCTTTTTCAAAACGCACCACTTGACGATTGATTTCTTCACCACCAAAAATTCCTCCACCCGCAGGCGTTTTAGAATAACGAGTAATGGTCATAATTTCTTTGCCAATCAAAGTATCTGAAATTTCGAACAAGTATTTTTCAGCTACTTTGTGTACATCAATAAGTCCCTTTTGTGTAACTGCCGTAGAGTCAATTACTTTTTTATACGGCTTGGGTTCTTTTTTTCCATCTGGTTTTTTTGCATCGCCAGCAGGAACATCAGTAGTTGGTTTCTTCTTGTCTTGTGGCTTTTTTTGTGCCATGACATCGGTTGAAATTAGCAATGCTAAAAGACAACTCAATACGGTTAGTTTTTTTGTCATTTATTTTTTTGTTAGTTTGCATCCAAATTTATTTTAAATTTTGGTGCGGAGTTACATTTTAAGAAATAATTATGATTTGATGATGCAGCGTATGCAATTTTGATTCTACAAAAAATTATGCTTTAATTTTTGTATATTTGATCTGAAATTGATGACAAAATGAAAAAAAAATCCCTAACCTCGCTTCTTGATATTACCCATCCTGTAATCATGGCACCAATGTTTTTGGTATCCAATACCCAAATGGTGATTGAAGGAATGAAAAGTGGTATTGCAGGATGTATTCCGGCTTTAAATTACCGCACGCTGACCGAATTACAAGCTTCGGTTAGAACCTTAAAAGCGGCAAAAGTTCCTGGCGGTAGTTTTGGATACAATTTAATCGTCAATAAGTCGAATGTGAAGTATAAAGAACAGCTTCGCGTTTTGTGTGAAGAAGGAGTTGATTTTATTATTACCTCACTCGGTTCTCCTGAAGAAACCATACGAGAAGCCCATAAAGTAGGGATTAAAGTATTTTGTGATGTAACCGATGTGGCATTTGCTCAAAAAGTGGAGCAATTAGGAGCTGATGCAATTATTGCGGTGAATAATTTGGCCGGTGGTCATCGAGGAAATTTGGATCCCGAAACCTTAATCAAAGCGATCAATGAACATACTTCGTTACCCGTAATTTCGGCTGGTGGAGTAGGATGTAAGTCCGATTTAGATGCGATGCTGACCTATGGTGCCGTTGGTGTTTCTGTGGGAAGTCCGTTTATTGCTTCTATCGAATCGGGGGTTTCTCAAGAGTACAAACAAGCTTGTGTAACTTATTCGGCAAAAGATATTGTAATGACCGAACGCATTTCGGGGACCCCTTGTACCGTTATCAACACCCCTTATGTGCAAAAAGTAGGCACAAAACAAACGCGATTAGAAACGTTGTTAAATAAGAATAAAACCTTAAAAAAATGGGTCAAAATGATTCGTTTTTATATTGGTATGAAAGCTACTGAAAAAGCCGCTACCCAAGTTACCTACAAGACAGTTTGGGTTGCTGGTCCGAGTATTGAAAATACTAAAGCAATTTTACCGGTGGCAAAAATTGTTCAACAATTAGTTAATTAAGCAACTAATTTATTTTTATTTCAAAGGTTTTATCCCAATTTTTCCCCGTCACAAAATAAGTTTTTGACGATGGGTTGTAAGCAATTCCATTAAAATAATCAACTTCTGGATGTTGTGTTACTTTGTCTTTCAAAGCAACGCAATTAATAACATTTTCCACAGCACCCGTTTTTGGATCAATTACAGCGATGACATCCTTTTGATAAATGTTAGCCCAAATTTTGCCATTGATCCATTCCATTTCATTAATGGAGTCGATTTTGGATCCTGCTGTATAAACGCTTATACTATCGACAACTTTAAATGTAGCCGGATCTACAATGTAAATTTTTTCGGATCCATCACTCATATATAAATTTGTGCCATCGTTTGTTAGTCCCCAACCGTCGGTTTCAAAAGTGAATTTTTTTTCTAATTTAAGTGTGTTGACATCATAAACAAATCCGGTTTTTTCTTTCCAAGTTAATTGGTATATTTTTCCGTTTAAAACCGTAATGCCTTCCCCAAAATAGTTGTCTTCTAATTTGATTTGTTGGGTTACTTTTCCTGTTGTATGATCGGTTTTTCGTAAACTAGATTCTTTATATTGTCCGGTACCTTCTAATAACACGCCGTTGTAAAATTCAAAACCTTGTGTGTACGCATTGATATCGTGAGGATAGGTGTTTACAATTGTATAATTCAATATTTGAGGTTCTCGACTCGCAAAAATGGAAAAGCTTGTGTCGATGTCAATGGTTTTTCCTTCAAAGTACACACTGGCTTTTAGTGTTTGATTGCCTAATTTTTGTTTGTTTAGAGCAAAAGAAATGGTATCATTTCCTTTAACGGAACCAATTTTGACGTCGTTTATAAAATAGACAACCGAATCAATTGCTTTGTTTTCTTTATTTTGAAGGACTAAATCAATACGTTCTTTTAATTTTAGTATTGGTTTTAGTGAAGGATTTTCAATTGAAAATAAATTTTTTAATTCGTTTTCATCCTCCTTACAACCGAATGCCAAGATGCCTAAAAGGATGATAGCGAATAGCTTACCATTTAACATGTTACAGATATTTATTAGTGTAAATATACAATGATTTTTTATACACACAATTCCTCTTGTAAAAATATAAAAAGATTGTATATTTGCACCGGCAAGTCCTACACGACCAGCTCCTGCAGACTCCTCCAGGGTGGGAACACAGCAAAGGTATGTGGTTGTAGCGGTGCGATGTAGGTCGCTTG
>JACCDH010436055.1_pt1 | contig 24765 bp, 22 predicted proteins | sample 7442481 | NCBI WGS metagenome assembly JACCDH01 (sample SAMN15323433, study PRJNA562643) | freshwater metagenome | isolation source: river surface water | place: USA:Blue River Watershed | collected 2017-08-15
GCAAGTTGGCATTGATCTCATCGAGGGTGATGGTGCCGTATTGCTTGGGGTCGCGTTTGCCAAACATGTTGTGGTTCACGCCGTGCAGCATCAAGACTTTCATGACTTTTCCTTTCGTGGGTTAACCGGCTTCGCTGCTGTTGCAGCGAAGCCGGTGGACAGGCCTTTATTTGCCCGATTTTTTGGCAGGCGCAGCAGCCGCCATGCGCACTTTCTCAATTTCGCCTTGCAGTTCCTTGACCAAGTCTTGGCCCACAGTCACGCCGTACTTGGCCGTCACAGGACGCATTTTGTCGCGCAACTTGGCCATTTCAGATTCTGGCAGTTGGGTCACTTGCATGCCGTTTTTCTTCAGGTTGTCGAGAATGCTGGCTTCCAGGGCACGGGCTTTCTCACGCTGAAACTTGGCCGACTCGGTGACCGCATCGGCCACAATTTTTTTCTCAGCGGTCGATAGCTTTTCCCAGAACTTCTTGCTGATGATGACCGACTGGGGGTTGTACTGGTGACCAGTCAAGGCCAAGTGCTTTTGCACTTCGTACAACTTGGCACCGTTGATGGTCGCCACAGGGTTCTCTTGGCCGTCGACGGCTTTTTGGTCCAGCGCAGCGTACAGCTCAGGGAAAGGCAGCGGTGTGGGGTTGGCACCCAAGGCTTTGACCCAGTCCACGTTGATGGGGTTAGGAATCACGCGCAGCTTCAGGCCTTCCAGGTCTTCCACTTTGTTGATGGGGCGCTTGCTGTTGGTGATGTTGCGAAAACCCAGCTCGTAGTAACCCAAACCGATGATGCCTTTTTCTTCCAGCTTGGCATGCAGTTTTTTACCGAAGGGGCCATCAACCGCTGCATCCGCTTCTTTGCCCGAACCGAACATGAAGGGGAAATCGAAAATGGCGAATTCTTTGACCTGCGCGGCAAAGATGCCCGAGTTCATCGAGGCCATTTCGAGCGAGCCGCCTTGAATGGCTGACACGTTGGCTTGGTCACTGCCCAACGCACCGCCAGGGAACACGTTGACTTTGATCTTGCCACCGGAGTTCTTTTCAACGATTTCTTTGAACTTCTCCATGCCCAACACCACGGGGTGACCGGCAGCGTTTTGGTTGGCGAACTTGATGGTTTTGTCTTGGGCCGATGCCACACCCACAGCCGCCAAAGCGACGGTTGCGATCAGGGACTTGATGAAAACACGTTTCATGGGTTATCTCCAAAATTAAGAATCGGTCGTACGCTTGCCATCAGAAGGCTTGTTGTCTGGCGTACCCGGTCAGACAACAAGGCCGGGAATCAGTAGAACCAGCGCGCTGGCACCATCACGATTTGCGGGAACAGCACCATCAGGAACATCACCGCAAACTGCACCGCCATGAACGGCAGGACCCCACGGGTCACATCGTCCATGCGCATGCGGCCCACGCCCGCCACCACATTGAGCACTGTGCCCACGGGCGGCGTGATCAGGCCAATCGAATTGTTGATGATGAACATCACGCCAAAGTAAACCGGGTCAATGCCCGCGGCGGTCACCAACGGCATCAGCACCGGCGTCAAAATCAAAATGGTCGGGGTCATGTCCATCGCGGTGCCCACGATCATGCACAGCACCATGATGGCCATCATCAACAAGGTGGGGCTGCTGAGCAGAGGTTCCAACAAGCTGATGACCTGTTGCGGCAAATTGGCCACGGTGATCAACCATGCCGAGACCATGGCCGCGGCCACCAAAAACATGACCACGGCCGTGGTTTTGGCGGCGGCCTCAAACACATGCACCAGTTTCTTCCAAGTGAGTTCACGGTACACCACGCCAGCCACAAACAGCGCGTACACCGCCGCCACCACGGCCGCTTCGGTGGGCGTGAACACCCCCATGCGCAAGCCGACCAAAATGATCACGGGCAACATCAAGGCCCAAGTGGCGCGTCGCAAAGAAGCCCAAATCACCGAAGCGGGTTGGCGTGGCGGTGGGGTCAATTTTTCTTTGCGGGTGAGCCAAGCCCAGGTGATCCACAGGCCGGCACTCAAGACGAGTCCGGGGAAGATGCCAGCCAAAAACAATTTGCTGATCGACACGTTGGCGGCCACACCAAAAAGCACAAAGCCAATCGAGGGCGGAATGATGGGGCCAATCACCCCACAAGCGGCGATCAGACCGCCACTGCGTGCTTTGTCGTGGCCGGCTTTGACCATCATGGGCAACAGCAACGCGGTCAGCGCAGCGGCATCGGCCACCGCCGAGCCCGACAAGGCCGACAACAAACACGCCGCCACAATGGTCACATAGCCCAAACCACCGCGAATGTGTCCGACCAAGGCCATGGCGAAATCCACAATGCGGCGCGACAGGCCGCCGGTGTTCATGATTTCACCCGCCAACATGAAAAACGGCACCGCCAACAAGGGGAAACTGTTGGAGCCTTCGATCAAGTTCTGCGCCAAAATTTGCGCATCGAACATGTCCATGTGCCACATCAGGGCCACGCCGCAGAGCAGCAAAGAAAAGGCAATGGGCACGCCCAGCGCCATGGCGGCCAGCAAAGAACCCAAAAAGACGGCGATGGTCATTGTTTTTTCTTTCTCGTTATTTCAAGGGCGCGGGCACATCGATCGGCTCTTCTTCCGACTCACGCACACCCACCAAATCGCGCTCGGACAATTGGCCTGTGAACAAGCACCACAGCTTGTGCAACAAGATCACGGCAATGGACACGGCGGCCACGACACCCGAACCATAAAAAATGGCCATCGAGGTTTCCATGACCGCGCTGGTGGTCTCCCAGTTGATGATCATTTGTTCGTAAGAGCCCTTGAACAACAGCCAGCACACAAACAACATCAAGCCATGGCCCACCACCATGAACCCTTTTTTACCCGCCAAAGGCAAGCGCGAGACCAAGGTGTCAGAGCCCAAATGCGCCCCCTCTTTCATCGCCACGATGGCGCCCAAGAAGGTCAGCCACACAAACAACCAGCGTGACAACTCTTCCGACATGGTGATGCCCGAGTTGAAACCGTAACGCATGACCACATTGCCAAACACCAGCACGACCATGATGGCCAAACTGATGGCAGTGATGATGTTGAGGACTTTGCAATACCCCTCAATGAGTTTGTTGACCATGCGGACTCCTGATGACACTTCCTGTAATGTACGAACTGGTTAGTTTTTCAAAGACAGTAGTTACCCTGATAAAAAAATTCAAGCTGTTGCTATCTGTTATGCCGAAATTGAATGACTTACAAAGCGCAAGATCAACTCCACCACGTGTTCCCGCTTGAGTGTTTCGGCCAGATCGGAGCGCAACCGGTCCTTGAAAATCACCCCGAAGGTGTGGCGGTTGGAAACGTTGAAAAAAGTGAACGCCGAAATAGCCGAATGGATGTCCACCGGGTCCAAGCCGGCCCTGAACACCCCCTCGGCCACGCCTCGGTCATAAACGGCCTGTACCGAGCGGATGGCGTTCGAGTTGACCTGTTGGATGGTGGTGCTTTGGCGCAGGTAGTCGCCCCGCTGGATGTTTTCGCTCATCACCAAACGAATGAAGTCTTCGTTGTTGCGGTGGTGGTCGTAGGTGAATTCCACCAAGCGAATAAGCGCCTGAGTGGGCGGCAGGTCATCCAGGTGCAAGTCTGATTCGATGGCCCGCATGCGGCGGTAAGCTTCTTCCAGCACGGCCAGGTACAAGCCGTCTTTGCTGCCGAAGTAGTAATAGATCATGCGCTTGCTGGTGCGCGTGGCCGCCGCAATTTCGTCAATGCGGGCGCCCGTCAAGCCCTTGTCGGCGAACTCGTGGGTGGCCACGGCCAAAATCTCGGCCATGGTCCGTGCCGGGTCGTTGGTGCGGCCGACCTCTTTGGACGCCACCGGCTCTGGCGACAGCGTCTTTTTAAAATGTACCATTTGGTTCATTCCCGAAGTATAGAGGCCTCGCAGCCGATCGCGATCAGGGCAAGCCCGCATACCGACCATGGCAAACGGCGCCCAGCGGAGGTTAAATTCGAGTGCAAGCACAACGCCATCAACAGGACCCCCATGACCTTCACCCCTCTGACCTCCCCTGCTAAGCCCCCCGTGGGCATGATCGGCATCGGCATGATGGGCCACGGCATCGCCAGCAACTTGCTCAAACACGGTCACCCCTTGACGGTGTTGGAGCACCCGGGCAACCAACCCCTCGAAGCCTTGTTGGCCGCAGGTGCGCGCACCGCGCTCACCCCGCAGGCGCTGGCAGCGCAAGTGGAGGTGCTGATTTTGTGTGTCACCGGCAGCCCGCAAGTCGAAGCTGTGTTGACCGGCGAACAAGGCGTGCTGCAAGGCCTGAAACCCGGCGCACTGGTCATCGACTGCTCGACGGCCATTCCCAGTTCTACCGAAAAAATTGCCGCCTTGGTGCATGCGCGTGGCGCTCGGTTCATCGATGCGCCCATGACCCGCACGCCCAAAGAAGCGGCCGAAGGTCGACTGAATTTGTTGGTCGGTGGTGACGCCGAAGTATTGGCCGCTTGCCGGCCCCTGCTGTCGTGTTTTGCCGAAAACATCGTGCACACCGGCCCCGTGGGTTCCGGCCACCGCATGAAGTTGCTGCACAACTACGTCTCGCTGGGCACGGTGACGCTGCTGGCCGAGGCCGCGGCTTGTGCGCAGTTGTCGGGTGTCAACCCACAAACCTTTGTCGATGTGCTGGCCATGGGCGGCGGCTGGGGCGCGGCGCTCGAGCGCCTCAAGCCCACACTGGCCAACGGCGACACCTCGGGCCTGCGCTTTTCGATGAGCAATGCGCTGAAAGATCTGAGCTACTACAACCAAATGGCCCTCGACACCCAGGCCGACCGCACCGTGGCCGAGGCCGTGAAAAACACCTTGCACAACGCCTGCCAAGAAGGCGACCCGAACGCCTTGGTGCCCGACTTGATTCGCTGGCTGGTGCAACGCTCCAACCCGACTGCTACATGACCCTCCACCCAGAACCACTGGCCGCCCGCGATTGGATCGCAGGCCTCGAAAAAGGGCTTCACATCATCGAGGCGTTTGATGCGGCCCACGCGCGCCTGACTGCCACCGAGATGGGCGAGCGCTGTGGCATGACCCGCACCGCGGCCAGACGTTACTTGAAAACGTTGGTGCACTTGGGCTATGTGGGCACCGATGGCAAGCTGTATTGGCTGATGCCCCGCATCTTGCGTTTGGGCCATGCCTACATCGAGTCGGCACGGCTGCCTCGCTTGGTGCAACCTTTTTTGCAGCGCATCACCTCGGGCACCGATGAGATCGCCTATTTGGCCGTGCTCGACGGCGACGACACAATCTTCATTGCCCGCAGTGGGCTTCAACGACACACCGCCACCGGCTATATGCCGGGCACACGTCTGCCCGCGCAAGTCACAGCGGCTGGCATGGTCATGTTGGCTTGCGGTGAAGAGGCCGAGATGGACCGCTGGCTGCAATCGCACGAGTTGCGCTCATTCACCACCTTCACGGTGACAGGCGTGGACGGGTTTCGTGAACAACTGATGGGATTCAGGCGTCAAGGCTGGTCGGTCTCAGAGCAGCAACTCGAGCTGAACTTCCGAGGCATTGCCGTGCCCTTGCTGGACCGCAACAACAAAGTGCATGGCGCCATCAGCATGACCATGCCCATCAACCGCGAAGAAACCGACCACGCCCTGAACCGCATCTTGCCGGTGCTTCAGGAAGCGGCACGCAATTTACGGCCGCTGATCTGAAGCCCGAGTCAAGTCGGTTGGGCGAGGGGCTGGCTGGCCGCGCTGGTGGTGTGGGCGCCGCCCAAGAACAAACGTTCCATTTGCGGATCGGCCAAAATTTCGGCGGCCGATTTGTAGAGTACCAAACGGCCCGACTCCAGCGCAATCGCGTTGTCCGAGTACTTCAATGCGCTCTTGACGTTTTGCTCCACCATCAGCACTGTCGTGCCTTGGTCGGCCAATTTGCGCAACAACTTGAAGACATCTTGAACCACGATGGGCGACAGGCCAATGGAAGGTTCGTCGATCAACAACACCTTGGGGCGGAGCAACAAAGCCCGCCCAATTTCAAGTTGCTTTTGCTCACCACCCGAGAGCGCCGAGGCGCGCGAATTGATGCGCTCTTTGACCCGTGGGAAAAAGTGAAGCACTTCGGGAATCCGTTCATGGGTGGTCTTCATGCCCAGTGTGATGCCGCCCAATTCGAGGTTTTCGTAAACGCTGAGTTGGCCAAACAAATTGCGTCCCTGCGGCACAAAAGCAATGCCTTCGGCCAACAGCGCTTTTTGAGTCGCGCCGGTGATGTCCTTGCCATGCAACTTGACGGTGCCTTGGCGAGGCTTGAGCAGGCCAAACAAGGTCTTGAGCACGGTGGATTTGCCGGCGCCGTTCGGGCCGATCAGCAAGGTGATCGAACCGCTGGGAACCTTGAAAGACAGGTTGTTCAGGATCATGAAATCCTTGTAGCCTGCGACAACATTATCAAATTCGATGCAAGTGTCTTGGGTGTCTTTGCTCTGCATGCTCATGTCAGTTCCCCAAATAGGCGTCCAGCACCTGCTTGTTGGCCCGAATTTCATCGGGCGTGCCGATGGCCAAAACCTGGCCTTCCACCATCACCATGATGCGGTGGCAGAGGTCCATCACGAAGTCCATGTTGTGCTCAATGACGACGAAGCTGCCTTTGCGGGTTTGGTTGAGTTCTTTCAGCAAGGTGCTAATGCCCCCCACCAAAGAAGGGTTGACCCCGGCGCAGGGTTCGTCGAGCAGCACCAGATCGGGCTCGCTCATGAAGGCCATGGCGATGTCCACCAGTTTTTGTTGGCCGTAGCTCAGCTCGCCCGCTTTTTTATCGGCCACATGGCGAATGTGAAACTGGTCGATCAAGGCATCGGCCTTGGCCCCTAACCCCGAATCGGAGGGGGCGAACATGCGGCTGAACATGCTGCCTTGGTGCTCTTGAGCCGCGACGATCAAATTGTCGCGCACGGTCATCTTGCCAAAAACCTGCAGGGTCTGAAAGGTTCGGCCGACGCCACGTCGGTTCAAGTCCAAGGGGCCGAGTCGCGTGACATCCTCGCCATTCAACTCAATCTGACCCTCGTCGGGAGAGATCTGGCCCAACATGCTGTTGAACAAGGTGGTTTTGCCAGAGCCGTTGGGGCCGATGACCCCAAAAATTTCACCGGGATAGACCTCGAAAGAAACGCCGCCCACCGCTTGAATCGCGCCATAGGCTTTTTTGAAGTTGGAAACTTTAAGTACAGGCTGAATCATGCTTTGACTCCTGCAGCCGCGCGAGCAGCCGACGCATCACGCGATTGACGACGGGCTTTGATGCGGTCAGGAATGCTGAGCAAACCATCCGGCAGCCAAATCATCAGCACCACCACCGCAGACCCAAAGACAAACAAATACCAAGCCTGAGCAAAGCGCAACCATTCGGGCAACACCACGCCCACGGCCGAGCCCAGCACGGGGCCCAAGAAGTAGCCAGGTCCGCCCACCACCACCATCAAGTACATCATGATGGACGCGCCGACAGTGAACAAAGCCGGGTCGATGAACTGCACTTGCGAGGCGTACAAGCCCCCGGCCAAGCCGGCATAAACGGCGCCAATCGCAAAGCTCAGCAAGGTATAGCCCCGGGTGTCAATGCCCAGGCTTTCCGCGCGAATCGCGTTGTCACGCAAGGCGGTGAAGGCCTTGCCCCAGGGCGAATTCAACAGTCCCCAGAGCAACATCGCCAGCACGACCGTGAAGCCCAAGACCAGATAGAAATAGGCCAAGTTGCCATCAAAACTCAGCCCACCCAAACTGGGTCGCGCGATGTTATTGATGCCGTAGGTGCCGCCAGTCAACCACTCCTCGTTGCGCATGACCAACCACAAAGCGGTGTTGAACCCCAAAGTGGCAAACGCCAAGTAAATGGTTTGCACACGCAGCGCTGGGAAACCCAAAGCCAGACCGGTGAAAAAACAGATCAGTGCCGCCAAGGGCAAGCCCAACCAAAAACTAAAGCCGGCTTTTAGCAAAATGGCCACGGTGTACGCGCCAATGCCAAAAAAGGCGGCGTGACCCAAGGACTTTTGACCGGCATAGCCCACCGTCAAATTCAGACCCATGGTGGCGATGATGAACACCAGCCAAGTGGTCAAAATGTGAATGCCATAGTTCTTCAAGAAATTAGGCACGATGATGAGCGCCGCCAAGACCAGCAACGCCAACAACAAATTGAGCTTTTTCATACTTTGCGCTCCACTTTCTTGCCCAGCAAACCTTGCGGTTTGAACAAGATCACGACCATGAAGATCACCAAGGCCACGGCGTCTTTGTAGGCAGAAGAAATGTAGGCTGCGGCCAAGTTTTCACTGACCCCAACGATCAAGCCGCCCAACAAGGCACCACGCGAATTGTTAAAGCCGCCGATGATGGCCGCAAAGAAAGCCTTGGTGCCCAGCCCTTCGCCCATGTCGAACTTGGCCAAATAAGTGGGGGTCACCAACAAGGCCGCTGCTGCCGCCAAAATGGCGTTGATGGCAAAGGTGTAAAAAATCATGCGGGGCACATTGATGCCCAAGACCGAGGCGCTTTCGGTGTTTTGTGCCACCGCCTGCATGGCGCGACCGGTGACAGTTTTATTCAAGAAGGCTTGTGTGGACACCACCAAGACCATGGCCAGCACAAACGTGCCCACATCGGTGGCCGAGAGGGTGACGCCAAAGACATCAAAAATGACATCTGGAAAAACCTGGGGGAAGGGATGCGGCTCTGCGCTGTAACCCGCGCGAACCGAGTTGCGCATGGCGATCGACAGACCAATGGTGGCCACCACGATGGGCATCATGCCGTACTTGAAAAGGGGGTCAACCAAGCCTTTTTTGAACATCCATCCCAAGATCAACACCGACAGCACAACGGTCAGCGTGAAGGCGTAATAAAGAGAGAAGCCTGAACCCAACAAGATGACCATCATGAAGGCGGGCAGCATCACGAATTCACCCTGGGCAAAGTTGATCGTGCCGGAGGCTTGCCACAGCAGGGTAAAGCCCAAAGCGGCCAGCGCATAAATGCTGCCGGTGGCCAGGCCACTGAAAAATAGTTGCAAAAAGTCGGTCATGGAGAACTCCGAAAACAGGGGGTGCAGCCCATTGCAAGGCGGGCTGCAGCGGGCTGATCGCCCGCTAGGCCCGAAAAAAAGCGGACTCAGCAAAGAGTCCGCTTTGATTCAAAAGCGCATCACTTCTTCGCGTTCAGTGCGGGCAAAGTGGCGCTGATCACGGGTTGGCCGTTCTTCACTTCCACCAGGAAGCTTTCGCGGTCCAAATCGCCTTTGTCGTCAAAGCACACATCCATCAAGATGCCAGGGTGTTGCTTGGCGCTGAAGCAGCTGTTGCGAATGGCGGCTGCAGCGGCTTTGCGGTCGATTTTTCCGGCTTTCTCGATGGCCGCTTTCAGCACATACATGCCGGTATAGCCCTTGATGCCGTTGTGGTCAGACTCGGATTTGTATTCGGCTTTGTACTTGGCACCGAAGGCCTTGAACTGAGGGGCATCGACGGTCAGACCGACGTGCGCCAAGGCGCCATTGGCCGATTCACCAGCCAGCTCGATCACTTTTTGACCGGTCAACGTGGTTTCGCCAATCAGCATTTTCTTCACGCCTTGCTTGCGGAATTCACGCAGGGCACGGGCCGATTCTTCTTCGTTGGTGTACACAAAGATCGCGTCCGCATCGGTTTGCTTGGCTTTCAAGACGGCAGCAGAAAAGTCAACCTGACCGGCATCGGTGGAGATGTCGGCGACGATTTTGGTGGAGGTGCCTTCGAGCAATTTGGTCAGGGTGTCACGACCGCCTTTGCCGAAGTCGTTGTTCACATAAACAATGGCCAAGGTTTTGGCTTTGCTGTTGATGAACTTGGCCAGTTTGGGGAATGAAATGCTTTGACCAAAGGCGGTGCGGAAAACATAGGGGTTGCCCTGTGCTGTGATCGCAGCGGCTTCACCACCGGTGAAGTTGGGCGTTTCGCCGCGCTTGGATTCGGCCATCGAAACCATGATCGAGCCCGAATACACCGGACCAAAAACGGCGAACACGTCGTTGTCCACTGCCTTTTGGGTCAAGCCCTTGGCCACGCCAGGGTTGGTCTGGGTGTCTTCCGTGGTGTAAGTGATTTTCTTACCCAAGATACCGCCCGAGGCGTTGATTTCTTTGATGGCCATTTCAACGCCGTTTTTGAACAGGGTGCCGGCAGTGGTGCCTGGACCTGACAATTCAACGATGTTGGCGATTTTGATGTCTTGGGCTTGCGCCAAGCCCGACACGGCCAAAGCGGCACATGCGGCGAGGGTTTTCAGAGTGGCTTTCACAGAGGTCTCCTTTGGGGTTGTCGTCAGGCCATTCACACGGCCATGGGGTTGAAAAAACATTTTTCTTTGCTGCTCAAGGTGATGAAAATGTAGTGTGCAAAGTCATAACTCAAGTCAAGTGCATTCTTTGTTATGTTCGATAATCGCTCATGCTCGTTCGATAATCGATCGTATTAAGGGTTAGACCCGAGCCCTGCGGCCGGGGCCAAGGCGTGCTGTACGGCCAGGTAGGCGAACACCAAACCCGGGCCAATCGTGATGCCTGGCGCGGGGTAAACCCCGCCCATGATGGAGTTCATGTCGTTGCCCACGGCGTACAAACCGGCCACTGCTTGGCCCTCGCCATTCAGCACTTGCGCGTGTTGGTTGGTTTGCAGTCCTTGTGCAGCGCCAATGTCGCCGGGGTAGAGCATGACGGCGTAAAACGGCCCTTCACGCAACTCGCCTAAGTTGGGGTTCGGCCCGCCCAGCGTGGCATCGCCGATGTTCTGTTGATAAGCCGTGACGCCGCGCTGAAATTGGGTGTCCACGCCGGTTTTGGCGCAAGCGTTGTTGTGGGCCACCGACTGTTTCAGACCCTCGGCAGAAATGCCCAGCTTGTGTGCCAATTCGTCCAAGGTTGCGCCTTGGGTCAAGTAGCCATCGTCCAAAAACGGACCCAAACCTTTGCCGCCGGGACGCACCATGCCCATCCCGTAGCGGCGCAGGGCTTGGGCATCGGCGATCAAATAGGCAGGCGAGGCCTGCGGTGCCGACTGCATGCCCAAGGCAAACAAATGGTAAGACGTGCTCTCGTTGACAAAGCGCTCACCGCGTTGGTTGACGGTGATCATGCCGGGCTTGGCCCGGTCCATCACAAAGTGCGGAAAGACCGCGGTGCTGCCATCGGCCCGCGCGCGCAAGGACACCGGGGCCCAAAAGGCCGGGCTTTGCGCGCCCTGCCCTTCCACCGCCCCCAAGCCCCGCGCCAGAGCCAACGCCTCACCCGTGTGACCGGGTGCAGCGGGACACCATTCGGCGGGGATGCCTGGCAATTTTTGTGCGCGCCCAACAGGGTCGCGGTTGAAGCCGCCACTGGCCAAGACCACGCCGTGCTTGACCCGCACGCGGCAGACCGGGGCGCTGGGGTTGCCCGACATGTCGCAGGTGTTTTTCAAGTGCACCGCCACCACCCGACCTTGGGCGTCTTGCGCCAATTCGGCCACCGAGGTGTTGAGGGCCAGCGTGGCTTTCGGGTGCTGCGCCAATGAATGCAACAAACGGGCGACCAACGCGTTGCCCATCACCAAGCGCGTGCCGCGTGGATAGCGCAAGCGGTCCATCAGGTGGCGCCCCACGATGCGCAGCGCGTGTTTGAACGACGCCCACGAGGTGGTCATGGCCAACAAATGGTTGATGTCGGTGCGGTCCACCATCATGCCGCCGAGCACGGTGAACTCTGGAATCGGTGGACGCAGCAGCGAGAACAAATCGCCCAGCAAACGGCCATCAAACGGCACGGGCTCAAGGGCTCGGCCGCACAAGGTAGCGCCCGGCAAATCACTGATGTAGTCGGGGTGCTTGGGATAGGGCCGGTATTTCACCGACGACTGCGATTCGATTTTGGCGACCGCCCGAGCCCCTTGCTGCAAAAAGGCTTCACGCAAAGCGGCCGGCGCTTGCGTGCCCACGGCGTGGTTCAAATAAGTCGCCGCCTGCTCCAAGGTGTCGTGGGGGTTGACTTGCGCGCTGTGGTGCGTGCCCGGCACCCAAGTGGTGCCCGCCGACCACGCGGTGGTGCCGCCCACCCATTCGGTGCGCTCCACCACCAACACTTTGGCCCCCTCCATCGCCGCAAACACCGCCGCCGACAAGCCTGCACCGCCGGCACCGATGACCACCCAGTCAAACTCGCAGCCGTCTTCCAGGCCATTGCCCGTGGGTGGGTTGGGACTTGCAGGGCCAAGGCCGTGGGGGTAAACCTGCATCTCAATGTCCCATCAAAAACTCGACCATCAGGTCTTTCACCTGAGCGAACATGTCTGCCCCCGTCAAGGTCGGGCAGCCGATGGCCCGCGCAGCTTCGATCATGGGTGGCACTGCTGGCGCGGTGATGACGCAACCGACCCACATCTGCGGGGTCAATCGGCTGCAATCGATGGGGTGCGGATCGCCCGCTTTCATGCCCACCGGGGTCGCGTTGATGGCAATGTCAAAGCCACTGGGATCGCGGCTGCCCGCCAACACGCGGCAAGTCCCTAACGAGGCCAAGCGCTGCACCAAAGCATCGCGCCGCTGGGTGTCTTCGTCATGGATGGCCAATTCGCGCACGCCCCCTGTGGCCAAGGCATGGGCAATGGCCGAACCGGCGCCACCTGCGCCCACCAACAAAGCTTTTTGGCCGTCCAAGTGGCAGCCCTTCAACGCCAAGGCCTTCACATAACCCAAGCCATCAAACATGTCGCCATGCCAAGTGCCATCGGGGTTGCGGCGCAAAGTGTTGATGGATTTCAAAAACGCCCCCCGCTCCGAGGTGGTCGCACAAAGGTCAAAGTAGGCAAATTTGTGCGGCACCGTGACGATGATGCCGTCGACGTTTTGCGCCAAAGACACACCAGCGGTCCAAGCCGCCAAATGGGCCGGGGCCACATGGGCCGGGATGCACAAGGCATTCAAACCGGCATCTTGGAACGCTTGGCTCACTCCGGCCGGCGATTTCACCTGCGCAATCGGGTCGCCCACGATGAAATACACCCGCGAGGCACCGTCCACATTCAAAGGCTTGATCAAGGTCATGGCGCGCATCATACATAAAAATGGAATTTAATTCCACTTTTGAATTTATTTCCAAAAATCACTATACTTCGTGCATTCCAACCCTAGCAAAGTGGCTCCCTCCCATGCAGAAGTTCCCCTTGGCCGTGATCGGTGCGGGCGTGATTGGGCGCACCCACCTCGAGCGCATGCTGGCAATGCCCGAGTTCGACTTGGTGGGTGTGGCCGAACCCAGCGCGGCGGGACAGCAGTGGTGCCAGGCAAAGGGCCTTGCGGTGTTTGCCACCCACACCGAGTTGCTCAACACCACCCGGCCCCAAGGCGTGGTGATCGCCACCCCCAACGCCAGCCACGTGTCCGTGGCCGCCGACTGCATGGCACAGGGCATTGCGGTGTTGATTGAAAAACCCGTGGCCGACACCTTGGCCGCCGCCGAGCACTTGATTCAACTGGAAAAAGAAACCGGAGTGCCGGTCTTGGTGGGGCACCATCGCCGACACAACCCAATCTTGCAGCGGGCACGCCAAATCATCGATGAGGGCCGCCTTGGACATGTGGTGCATGCCCATGTGATGGCCAACTTTTACAAGCCCACGGCCTACTTTGATGTGGCCTGGCGCCGCCAAAAAGGCGGCGGTCCAGTGTTGATCAACCTGATCCACGACATCGACATGCTGGTGTATTTGTTGGGCGAAGTGCGGGCCGTGCAAGCGCACTCCTCCAACACGGTACGGGGCTTCGAGGTCGAAGACAGTGCCTCGGCTTTGCTCGAGTTTGCCTGCGGCACCCAAGCGGTGATGACCGTCTCGGACACCACAGTCTCCCCCTGGTGCTGGGATTTGTGTGCCGGAGAACAAAGCCAATACCCCCGACAAGCCGTGGCCTCGCACTATTTGGCCGGCACGCACGGCGCCTTGTCCTTGCCCGATCTGGCGCTCTGGCAATACACCGGCGAACGCCATTGGCACCATGAATTGCAATGCGCGCAAAACCGTGTGCACGAGACCGATGTCTATGTGCAGCAACTGCGGCACTTCCGCGCGGTCGCCGAACGACAAGCCCCGCCGCTGTGCTCGGCCCTGGAGGCCTGGCGCACCCTGCAAGCCACACAAGCGTTGGTACAAGCGGCCCAAACCGGCCAACGCCAAATCTGCCCTGCCTTTTCAGCCTGAAAGAAATCCCATGAGTGGTGTCCTCGAAAGAACCTTGAGCATTTTGGAATTGTTGTCCCAACACGGCGAAGGCCTGGAGCTTGGCGCCATCGCCGACCGCTTGGACATTCCCCGCAGTGGCACACACCGCCTGCTCAGCGATTTGGTGCGCTTGGGCTATGTGCGCCAAACGCGCGGCCACGGCGACTACTTGCTGACCACCAAATTGGTGTCCATGGGGCTGAGTTACTTGAGCAACAGCGGCATAGTTGACATCGCGCAACCGCTGCTTAACCGACTGGCCGAAGTCTCTGGCGAGTTGGTGCGTTTGTCGGTGGTCGATGGCGAGCGCCTCACGTGGGTGGCCCGTGCGCAAGGCGCGCGGCAAGGTTTGCGCTATGACCCTGACATGGGCAGCGATGCACGGCTGTCATGCTCGTCATCGGGCTGGGCTTTTTTATCAACCCTGAGCGATGACGCTGCAATGGCCTTGGTGGCCAAGCAAGGCTTGGGCATGCCCGATCAATTTGGCCCCGCCGCCCCCGCCACTTTGCAAGCGGTCATGGCCGCAGTGACCGAGACCCGCCAGCGCGGCTACAGCATCACCACCGACACCTACACCGCAGGCTTGTCGGCCATGTCGGCACCGGTGCGTTTTGCGGGTCAAGCCGCGTTTGGCGTGCTGACGATTGCCGGGCCCACGGTGCGGTTCACCGCAGAAAAAATGACCGAGCTTGCCCCCGAGCTGCTCAGCACCGCACAGCAATTGGCGGCCTCCAGTGGTGCTTCGCCGTTTTTCAGCCTCACGGCAGAAACCGGCACGACCCTACCTGCGGATGGTCGCAAACCCATTTACGCGGTGTGACATGCCCCCCATGAGCGCTTCCCCAGGGCTTGCACTGGAGCCCCAACACTGCGACCTGCTGGTGGTGGGCTCGGGGGCGGGTGCCCTGTCGGCGGCCGTCACTGCCGCCCATCTGGGCCTGCGCGTGGTGGTGCTGGAAAAAGACCCGCAATTTGGCGGCACCACCGCTTGGTCGGGGGGATGGATGTGGGTGCCCCGCAACCCCTTGGCCATCGAGGCCGGCATCGTTGAGCGCATCGAAAAACCGCTGTCTTATTTGCGCCGCGAATTGGGCGAAAAGTTTGACGAATCTCGGGCCATGGCGTTCTTGACCCAAGGTCCGCGTATGGTCGATTTTTTTCGTCGCCACACGGCCTTGCAGTTCATCGATGGCAATGCCATTCCCGACTTTCATGGCCAGACCCCCGATGCGGCCACGGGCGGTCGCTCGATTTGCGCGGCCCCCTTCGATGGCCGACAACTGGGCGCCCACCTGCACCGTCTGAAACCGCCGCTGCGCGAAACCACGCTGTGGGGCATGGGCATCGCGGCCGGGGCCGAGTTGCGCCACTTCTTGAATGCGCGTCGCCAGCCCGCATCGATGGTCTACGTGGCGCGGCTGTTGTGGCGCCATCTGCGAGATTTGTTGGTGCACGGGCGAGGCACTCGCTTGGTCAATGGCAACGCCTTGGTGGCGGGCTTGGCCAAATCGGCGCTTGATTTGGGGGTGGACATCCGGGTGAACCATCCGGTCGTGCAACTGCTGAAAGACGCCGAACGCGTCACCGGTGCCGTCGCTCAAACCCCTCTGGGCCCCCAACAGTTTTTAGCGCACTGCGGTGTGGTTTTGGCCACTGGCGGTTTTCCGCACGACCCTTCGCGCCTGCAGCAACTGCTGCCCCACGCGCCCACCGGACACGAGCATTGGTCGGCCGGCAACCCCAGCAACACGGGGGATGGATTGCGCTTGGGCGAATCGGCGGGCGGACAAGTGGCGCACGACTTGGTGCAAGCCGCGGCACTCGCGCCGGTCTCGCGCGTGCCGCGCCCGGATGGCAGCGTGGCACATTTTCCGCACCTGATTGAACGCGCAAAGCCCGGCTTGATCGCGGTCACCGCGCAAGGTCGACGGTTTGCAAACGAAGCCAATTCGTACCACGACTTCATGCAAGACCTGCTGAAGGCCACGCCCGCCGGCCAACGCCCCGAAGCGTGGCTGGTATGCGACCACGCCTTCATTCAGCATTACGGTTTGGGCGCGGTCAAGCCCGCCCCCCTGCCCCTCGGGCCGTGGCTGGCCAACGGTTACCTCCAACGCGGTCGCAGCTTGGCCGAATTGGCCAAAGCCTGTGGCATCGATGGCGCCTCGCTGCAAGCCACTGTGGCGCACTACAACGCGATGGCCCAAAAAGGCAAAGACCCCGACTTTGGCAAAGGCGAAACCGCTTACAACCGCATTCAAGGCGATGCCCTGAAAGCCCGCGCGCGCGGTCTGCGCAACCCTTGCATGGGACCCATCGAGCGCGGCCCTTTTTATGCGGTCAAAGTGGTGATGGGCAGTCTAGGCACCTTTGCCGGATTGCGCGTGAACGACCACGCCCAAGTGACCGATGCCCAAGGCCAAGCCATTGCTGGACTGTATGCCGCCGGCAACGACCTCAGCAGCATGATGGGAGGCCACTACCCCGCAGGGGGCATCACGCTCGGGCCCGCCATGACCTTTGGCTTCATTGCAGCGCACCACGCCGCAGGCCGCGACCCGGCCGCCACCGCCGAATTCCCACCCCCACACCCCGTTTTTGAACCTTCGAAAGAAAGCCCCATGTACTACGAACTCGCCACTCTCACCTTGCCCTTTGGTACCGCGGCCCAAGCGGCCCAAAACGTCCAGGCATTTGCCACTGCGCCCGATGCCCAAGGTGAATTGTTGGGCTGCTGGTTCAGCGACATTGGCGTGCTCAACCAGATGCTGGTGTTGCGTGGCTTTGCCTCGTTGGAAGCGCTGCACGCCGAGCGCGAGCGCACCCAAAAACACGCCAGCCCATTTGGCTGTGGCGGTATTTTTCAAGCGCTGGAGCAACACAGCTACCGCGGCTTCCCCTGGATGAAACCGGTGCGCCCCAGTGCCGAAAGCGGCATCACTGGCCCGGTCTATGAAATCCGCACCTACGGCATCCAAACCGGAGGGGTGCAACCCACCATCGATTTGTGGGCGCAATACGTGCCCGCCCGCGACAAGCTTTCGCCTTGCGTGGTGGCCATGGTGGCCTTGGACGGACCCCTGCGCTTCACCAATATTTGGGCTTATGACAGCCTGAATGCCCGCAGCCAAATTCGCGCTGAAGCCGTGGCCCAAGGCATTTGGCCGCCCAAGGGTGGCCCCGCCCACCTGACCACAAACATGGTCTCGACCATCGCCATGCCGACCGCAGTGTCGCCCTTGAAATAAACGGCATGCCCAAGTTGCGATGAGCTCACGAGCCTATTCCCTCGCCTACCTCAGCTCGCACCGCTGCACGCCCGCTGAAGCGATGCAAGTGGCCGCGGCCACCGGCTACTCTTTTGTGGGTTTGCGCTTGTGGCCCAATGCCCCCGGCGCCCCGCAGCAAGTGCTGTTGGGCCAAGCCCCGGTTTTGCAAGAAACACTGGCCGTGCAACGCGATACCGGAGTGGGGGTTTTTGATTTAGAAATCATCCGCATCGGCGAACAATTTGACCCGCACACCTGGGACGCCCTGTACGACGCCGGTGCAGCCCTCAAGGCCCGGGCCATTTTGGTGGCTGGCGATGACACCAACGAAGCGCGACTGAGCGACAACTACGCCCGTTTGTGCGAAGTCATGCAGCCCTTTGGTTTGACGGCCGACTTGGAATTCATGCCTTGGACCGCTGTGAAAGACGCCAAGTCGGCCCTGCGCATTGTGCAAAAGGCGGGCCTGCCCAGCAACGCGGGCATCTTGGTCGATGCCCTGCACTTTGGCCGCTCAACCACCACGCTGGACGATCTGCGGGCCATCCCACGAACCCTGTTGCACTACGCCCAGATATGCGATGCCGAAGCCGGCTTGCATTTCAGTACCGAGCAAATGATCCACACCGCCCGCTGCGAACGCAGCCTGCCCGGTGAGGGCACGGTGGACTTGCGCGGCCTTTTCGACGTGCTGCCCCCCGACTTGCCGATCAGCGTGGAAGTGGTGAACTTCCCGCGCGAAAACACCTGCACTCCGACGCAATGGGCACAAACCTGCCTGAGCGCCAGCCGACCCTTCACTGACTGATGCGAGACACCCCATGGAATTTTCACTGAACGACGAACAAAAAATGTTGATCGAAACGGTGCGCCGTTTCATCGCTGAAGAACTCAAGCCCCTCGAAGACACGGTCGAAAACCAAGGTTTTTTGGACAACGCGACCGCCCAAGCCCTGCACGAAAAAGCCAAAGCTTTGGGCTTGTACGGCATGAACATGCCGATCGAATTGGGCGGCGGCGGCCTGTCCCATTTGGACCGCATTTTGTGCGAAGAACAATTTGGCCACACCACCGATATCTTGATACGGCGCGCCTTTGGCAACGTTTACGAACCCCTGCTTCACTGCCGTGGCGACCAAATTGAGCGCTGGCTGAAACCGGCAGTGGCCGGCACCCGCACCTGTGCCATCACCATCACCGAGTCGGGTGCTGGCTCGGACGCGGCGGGCATCAAAACCCATGCCCAAAAAACCGATACCGGCTGGGTGCTGAACGGCAGCAAACACTTCATCAGCGATGGCGAGTGGAGCGACTTTTTTCTGGTCTCGGCCAAAACCGGCGAAAAAGAAATCTCGATGTTCATGGTGGACAAAGGTCTGCCCGGCTTCACTGTCGGCAAAGACCAAAAAATGATGGGCCTGCGCGGCACCCCTCACTTGGAATTGTTTTTTGACCAAGTGCCCCTCGACAACGCGGCCCTGCTCGGCGAAGTGGGCCAAGGCTTCAAGCTGGCCATGGGTGCACTCAATGTGGTGCGGCTGGCCCAAGTGGGTGCCCGCGCAGTGGGCAAGGCCAGCCATGTCTGCGAGCTGATGCTGCAGTGGGCGCAAGAACGCCAGCAATTCAAAACCCCCATCGGCAACTTTCAAATGGTGCAACAGATGCTGGCCGACAGCGTGATCGAGATCAACGCCGCACGCTGGATGGTTTACCACGCCGCCTGGATGCTGGACCAAGGCCACGATGCCCGCGAACACATCGCCATGGTGAAAGTGCACGCCGCTGAAACCCTGGGCCGGGTGGTCGACCGTGCGGTGCAGGTCTATGGCGGCATGGGCTTTTGCAAAGAGTTGCCGATTGAGCGCTATTACCGCGATGCGCGCATCTACCGCATCTACGACGGCACCAGCGAAATTCACCGCGGCGTGATCGCCAAAAGCGCCCTCAAAAAAGGCGCAGTGCTGTTTGATGTGAACCGCTGAACTGCCGCTGCTTTCCTTGAATCCAACGAGACCCTCCATGCACAGCAAATTCATGAGCGCGGCCCAAGCGGCACAACTGATCCAAGACGGTGACACCGTGGGCCTGATGGGCGGGGGCGGCGGCTTGATGGAGGCGACCCACTTGTTTGAAGCGGTGCAACAGCGGTTTTTAGACACACAGCGCCCACGCAACCTGACCCTCATGCACGCGCTGGGCATTGGCGACAAAAAAACCAAAGGCATGAATTGCTTTGCCCACGAGGGCTTGGTCAAACGGGTGATCGGTGGCCACTGGGTGTGGTCGCCGGCGATGCAGCAACTGGCCTTGACCAACAAGATCGAGGCCTACATCTTGCCCGGCGGTGTGTCGAGTCAACTCATGCGCGAGATTGGAGCGGGACGACCCGGCCTGATCAGCCATGTGGGCTTGGGCACCGTGTGCGATCCGCGCCATGGCGGAGGGCGCATGAACGCCGCAGCGCAAGACGATTTGGCCGAGGTCATGCACATCGACGGTCAGGAATACCTGCGCTACAAGCCGTTTCCCATCCATGTGGCCTTGGTGCGGGCGAGCGCGGCCGATGAAGACGGGAATATCAGCTTTGAGCACGAAGCCGCCAATTTGGATGCGCAATCTTTGGCATTGGCCGCGCGCAACAGCGGTGGCAAAGTGATCGTGCAAGTCAAAGAGCGTTTGCCCAAAGGCGCGCTCAAAGCACGCGAGGTGCGCATTCCAGCGGCGTGGGTGGACGCGGTTGTGGTCGACCCCCACCAGTCCACCAGCTACGCCATTCCCTTTGACCCGGCATTCAGTGGCGAGCTCACGGGCGAAGCTCGCGCCCAGAGCGAGGCCGAAGACCGTGCTCGCGAAGTGGCGGCCAGCCAAGAGGCGTTCAGCGAACGACAGGCCGTGGCACGGCGGGCCTATCTGGAGTTGTTCAACACCGGAAAGGCTCGGCCCATCATCAACTACGGGGTGGGGGTGCCCGATGCAGTGGCCAAACTGATCGCTGCCCGCGACGAACAACATCGGATTTACCAAACCATCGAACACGGCACCTACGGTGGCACCTTGATGGATGGCGTGTTGTTTGGCTATGCCCGCAACGCGAGTGCCATGCTGGATGCGGCCACGCAATTCGACTTTTATGGCGGCGGCGGTTTGGACATCGCCTTCTTAGGCTTTGGTGAGTTTGACGAAGAAGGCAGCGTCAATGTCTCGCGCCTGGGCGGCGTCACGGTGGGCCCTGGCGGCTTCATTGACATCGCTCAAAACGCCAAAAAAGTGGTGTTCTGCGGCACCTTGGCAGCCAAGGGCGTGCAGCTGGCCACCGGCGATGGGCAGATGCGTGTGGTGGCCCAAGGCGCGGTCAAAAAGTTGGTCAAAAAAGTCGACCAAGTCACATTTTCAGGACCGCAAGGCCTCGTGCGTCAACAAGAGGTGCTGTATCTCACCGAGCGCGCCAGTTTCAGGCTCACCCCGCAAGGCGTGGAGTTGTTCGAGATCGCGCCGGGTATTGACCTGCAACGCGATGTGCTCGACCAAATGGATTTCACGCCCCGACTGGCCGCACACATCCAGCAGATGGACCGCGCCCACTTTTTGGCGTGAAGGCCGAGGGGGTGTTAAACCAAGGGGACGTTCAGTTTTTGTATCACTGCGGCGGTGTCTGGGCGCACGCCACGCCACCAAGCAAAGGCCTCTGCGGCTTGCTCGGCCAACATGCCCACGCCATCGGCCAAGCGCCCTGCACCGGCTTGCTGAGCCAATTTCAAAAAGGGCGTGAGGCCTTTGCCATAAGCCAATTCATAGGCCAGGCAAGCCGGCGCAAACACCGTGGCCGGCAGTGGCGGCAACTCGGCCGTCAGGCTGGCCGAGGTCGCGTTGAAGACCACATCAAAAGTCTGCCCAGACAGCTCGTCATAGCCCAGCGCCCGAATCGATACCGCCCCGGTGTGGTGTTGCTGCGCCAGGCTTTGCAAGGCCTGCGCCTTGGCCACGGTGCGGTTGACAATCACCAATTCGGCCGGGCCTTGCGACAACAAGGGCAGCAAAGCGCCCCGTGTGGCCCCACCCGCACCCAAGATCAAGACCCGGCGACCCTGCAAAGGGCATTTCAGGTTGTTGACCACATCGCGCACCAAACCCACGCCGTCAAAATTTTCAGCGACCACCGTGTCACCGACAAATTTCAAGGCGTTCACCGCCCCGGCCATTTGCGCGCTGGGGGCGAGCTCGGTGGCATATGCAAAGGCGTCCATCTTGAAGGGCGCGGTCACATTCATGCCCTTGCCGCCCGCAGCACGAAATGCGTCTACGGCCTCGGCAAAACCGCCCAAAGGCGCCAGCAGCTTGGTGTACGCCAGGTCTTGTCCGGTCACCTCCGCAAAGGCGGTGTGGATCAAGGGCGATTTGCTTTGTTCGATGGGGTTGCCAATGACGGCGTAACGGTCGGTCATGAGAATTTCCAGCTGTGGATACGCCGATCTTATCGCTGCTTGGGGCCAAAATTTGGCTCGCAAGCCGCACAATGGCCCCCTGTTTTCCACCTGACCCAAGAGAGTGCCGATGCTGCCCGCGATTGACTGCCACGTTCATGTCTTTGACCCCGCGCGTTTTCCTTATGCGAGCGATGTGGCCTATGTGCCCACCCCCGCCGAAACGGGCACGCCCGCCCTTCTAGATCAGGTGCTGGACGCGCATGGCGTGAAACATGCGCTGCTGGTGGGCCCCAACTCAGGCTACGGTCTAGACAACCGCTGTTTGCTCGACACCTTGGCTCGCGGCCAAGGGCGCTACAAAGGGGTGGTGGTGGTGCCCAACACCATTTCGCGCGCTGAATTGCAAGCGTTGCAAGCCGCGGGCGTGGTGGGTGTGGCCTTCAATGCGGCGCTTTTGGGCACCGATTTTTATGCCGACACCGCGCCCTTGCTGCAACACCTGCGCGACTTGGACATGTGGGTCCAAGTGCAAGTTGAAGGCGACCAACTGGTGGCGCTGAACTCTCTGCTGCAAGACAGTGGAACACGGGTCTTGTTTGACCATTGCGGTCGGCCCCAGGCCAACGCGGGGCTGGGCCAAGCCGGCTTCACCACTTTGCTGTCTTGGGCCGGCACGGGCCGCGCTTGCGTCAAGCTGTCAGGTTGTGCCAAATTTTCGCGCCAGGCTTTTCCCCATGCCGATGCCCGGCCCTATGTCAACGCCCTGATCGAGGCCTTTACCCCCAAGGCGCTGGTGTGGGCCTCGGACTGGCCTTTTTTACGCGCCCCTGCGCGCATCGACTACGGGCCGCTGCGGGCACAGGTGAACGACTTGTTGCCCAACGCCGAAGACCAACAAGCCGTACTGTGGGACACGCCCAAAAAGTTGTTGGGGTTTGGGCTCTAAGCCCCTCGGTGTTTGCCCACCAAACGCTGCACCACCAGCCCCAAACCGGCCACGCCCAAGGCCGCCAAAGTGAAGGCATAAGGCAACCAACCGCGGTCCACACTTTCGGCCATGATCAGCACCCCACTCGACTGGCCAAAAAACAGCAAGCTGGCAAACAAAGTGACCGCCGTGCCGCGTGAGGCCGGTGCCATTTGAGTGGCTTGCACTTGCAAGGTGTTGTGCAACATGTAAAAACCAAAGCCGGTCGCCAAGCACGCCAACATGCCCAAGATCGGCTGATGGGCCCAGGCCAACAACAACATGCCCAGCACAATGCTGGCCGCACCCGTCCGCACCAAGCCCCGCTCACCGCCCAACCATGTGAGCCAGCGCCGGGCCATTTGGCTGTAGAGCAAGCCGCCCACGCCATAAAGCATCATGACCGAGCCCGCCACCAGCACACTCAGCTCAAACTGCTGGTGCAAGTGGGTGGGCACAAAGGACATGGCACCAAACACCAAAGCGCCTTCGATGGCTGTGACGGCCAAAACCTGACGCACACGCGGCAAGCGCAACATGGCCCAGGTGTTCGCCACATAAGCCGCCATGCTGAAGGCGGGCGCATCAGCCACCGGGGGTTCCAGCGCTGTGTTTTGCGCTGTGTTTTGCGCTGTGTTTTGCGCCGTGTTTTGCGCCGTCTGTTGTGCAGTCTGTTGTGCCGTCTGTTGCGCCGTCTGTTGCGCCTTGTGTTGCAGCTTGCGCCACAACAAAAAAGCCGCCACGGCAAACACGCCCGAGACCACCGCCAAGGCCGTGCGCCAACCCAAATGCTCGGCGGCAAAGCCACCAAACCAGAGGCCGACCATCATGCCGCTGACGGTGTAGCCCATCAATTTGGCCACGGTTTCTTGTCGGCGGTCATAGGCCACTTGATCGCCAATCCACGCCATCGACAAGGGGATGATGCCCGCCGCCGCCGCACCCATGCAGCCGCGCAGCAGCACCAAGACCTCGAAGTCGCTCACTTGACTGGTGATGGCGCTGAACAAAGCGCAAGCCAGTACCGCCAGAAAAATGACCCGCAGTTTGCCAAAGCGATCGCCCAAGGGGCCGTACACCAGTTGCGACAGCCCATACGACACCGCAAACACCGAGACCACCCGAGATGCCTCTCCGGTGGTGACCTGAAACTCTTGCCCCAGCACCACCAACATCGGGTCGCACATGCGCATCGAGGCCATGCTGGCAAAGCCCGCCAGGCCCATCACGCGCAAGCTGTTGCGCTCAGCTTGCGAGTGGCTCATTTCTTAGCTGTTCAGTTGTTGCTCCAGGTCGTGCAAGACCTGGTAGCACGGCAGCACTTGGGCGATGCTGGAGTTGGGCTCGCGGCCTTCGCGGATCGCGGCAAAAAATTCGCGGTCTTGCAACTCAATGCCGTTCATCGACACGGCCACTTGGGACACATCGATCTTTTCATCCTTGCCGGTGTACAGGTCGTCATAACGGGCCAGATAAGTGCCGGTGTCACCGATGTAGCGGAAATACGTGCCCAAAGGGCCATCGTTGTTGAAGCTCAGCGACAAAGTGCAGATGGCGCCGTTGGCGGCTTTCATCTGGATGCTCATGTCCATGGCGATGCCCAACACCGGGTGAATCGGGCCTTGCACCGCATGGGCTTTCACGATGGGGCTGCCGCACTGGTAGGCAAACAAATCCACCGTGTGCGCGGCGTGGTGCCACAGCAAATGGTCGGTCCAGCTGCGCGCTTGGCCCAACGCATTGGTGTTGGTGCGGCGGAAGAAGTAGGACTGCACATCCATCTGCTGGATGTTGAAAGCACC
>JACCDH010585996.1_pt1 | contig 24745 bp, 23 predicted proteins | sample 7442481 | NCBI WGS metagenome assembly JACCDH01 (sample SAMN15323433, study PRJNA562643) | freshwater metagenome | isolation source: river surface water | place: USA:Blue River Watershed | collected 2017-08-15
GCAATCGCTCCTCAATGTTACGTAGCTGCGTATCGTCCAGCCCACCAGTCACTTCCTTACGATAACGTGCAATAAAAGGTACTGTCGCGCCTTCATCCATCAAAGCAACAGCCAGAGCAATTTGCTGTAGGCGTACTTTCATTTCAGAGGCTATTTGATTATTGATGCGAAGAGCTACTTGTTCAGATGATTCTTGAGGTAATGCAGTCATGAAATAAATAACAATCTAGAAATTTTAATAAATGAGATAACTTTAAAAAAGTTTGATCAATAAGATTTAATCAATCACTGATAGGTCTTTCAAAGCTTGAAGAACCTCTTCTGGTGTGGGCGGCTGACCTTTATCACCCAAGTTATGAATCCGCGGCGACCAATAACCCTCAGTCTTCCAACGTGGTGAATCGCAATAGAGCTCTATTGTTGGCATACCCAAAATAGCTGATAGATGTGTTAAACCTGTATCCACTCCAACGGTGACCACTGCCCCAGCCACCAAGCCAAAAGCATCAGCAATAGAGAAAGTATTGGGGACAATTGCTTTCGAACCTTCTAAAGAATGATGGCCAGACATTTTTTTTGCCAATTGAACACTGATGGCTTTTTCTTTGTCGTTACCCCATGGCAACACCACTTGAATACTCTTCGCCATCAAAGCTTTACCAATCGCAATCCAATGATCATCTGACCAACGCTTAGAAACCCCTGCAGTTGCATGAAAACACATCACATAAGACTTGGTGACATCAAAACCCAGATCAACGCGAGTGGATGCAAAACCTAAATGGGCAGCCTCTATCAAAGACTGCACATAAGTCTCTGGGTAAAACTGCGGAGGAGCTAGTGCTCTATCAGGCACTGGCACATCCATCGCTGAAGCACTGACCCAGCGAGAACGATCCACCGCATGGCAATGAAACGGTACCTGTACACAATCGGTATAAAAACGACGAGCCCATGGCTCATAACCAGAAAACTCCGTTTGATTGGCCAAACCAAAAACCTTGGCAGTTTGATGAGAATTAGCTAATTTAGTCACCCACGCGGACTTTAATAAGCCTTGGGTTTCGATAATCAAATCATATTGCGTGGTTTGAATATCCGCTTTAAAAGCGATGTACTCTTGAATGCTCTGAATGAACTCGCCGCGTTTCAAAGCTTTCTTCCAACGACGAAATGCCAAAGGAATAATTCGGTCAATACCGCTAAATACAGGAGTTGCATTCCCATCAGAATAGGTAGTTTTAAGGGGTTCTAGCAAACCCACATAGCCCTCTTCGACAACCCAATCAATTTGGGCATATGGGTACTTGGCACGCAAGTCCCAAACAATCGGCAAGTTATGTAAAACATCGCCTAAAGAGGACAATTTAACAATCAGAATCTTCATAGCCTGTATTTTCGCTTAAATGGGATAGCGACCACATTTTTTCAAATCAACAAACGAAAAGACTAAAATGTAGCCATGACTACAAATACCATCCCAGCATGCCCAGTTTGCGGCATGGACAACACTTACCCTGATGGAGACAACTTCATTTGCCCAGACTGCTCCCATGAATGGTCAGCCACCGCCCCACTCGAAGTTGAAGAAAAACGCATTCATAAAGATGCTCATGGCAATGTACTGAATGATGGAGACACAGTCACCCTCATCAAAGATCTTAAAGTCAAAGGCTCATCACTAGTGATTAAAGGCGGGACCAAGATTAAAAATATTCGCCTAGTAGACGGCGACCACGATATTGACTGCAAGGTCGATGGGCAGAGCTTGTTGCTCAAATCTGAGTTTATGAAAAAACTAACCGCATGAAATTCTCGCGCACCAACCAACATATTTATGCAGTTTATGTTCTATATGTTAAAACTTGCTGGGAACTAGTTTGAGTGGCTTTAAAAAAATATCTGCCATCCAAGTCAAAAGGAAATTACGAGCCTTGATGACTTTAACAAGCGATTCACTTAACCAACACACAAAATGTTAGTCGAAAATGGGGTGTTAGGTCTAACTATTTTCTTGAGCACACAAATACTCCCACTTAAGCAACCCATTACAAACCCATTTAAACCGATAGAGGCAGTTTCCTTACTGACGATTGCAATCACAAGTTTATTTAATTCCCAATTTTCAACATTCAATGAGAACAATTTCTCTGAGCTCAAACTAAGTTGAATCGCTGGCTTAGAGGGTGCTCTTTTATCAAGTTTTCATGCAGCAGATATAACTCAAATGTACTTTTTAATGTTCCCTACAATTTATGTTGGCAGTTCTTTTTTGTTCGAACGAGTGATCAAAAGTAGCGGCTTGATTCACATTATTATTTTTGCTTTACTTAACATAAGTTTAAGCCTCTGTTTTATTTCAAACTATTTTTGGGGTTCTGGGCAGTTTGGTACTTTTGATCAATACATAGAATCAAATGCTGTGAAAATATTAATTCTAATTTCTTTACAGTCTATTACTCTATACAAGATGCTTGTGGTGAAAAATATAAAATAAAAATATTCTGAGCGAGGCTAATATTTTACAAGGTACATATGTTCAAATTGAATCAAAACTCATCAATCGTTTGACGGATTACCCCTTTCAATTATTAAAAATTGATCTCCACGCAAATTTCAGATTAGCTATACAGATTGATTTATATTTTCTTCTGATTATTTGATCAGCAATACGTTGGCTTTTCCATAAATCAACAATCATCTTCGTGGATGATCATAACCAAAATCAACTTACTAACTATTTTTTAATTTTTGAGGGAAATGATATTGAACAATTAAATATTTAACTTATTAAAACTATGCTTTTAAAGCTTAGTCAATGAGGTTAACATTTTATAGATGTGTAGCCTCAAATTTTATATTCATGCACCATTAATTAAGTAAATAATATGGCTAATTTAATTGGTTGAAATTATTAAACTGGTACATTTGCTTTAAATAAAAAATCAACAATATCAGCATGGGCATGATAACCATTCACCAGATATTCTAACTGCTCATGAATTGCGCCAATATCATTATGGTTGAGAGCTCTCTCTAACTCATTTAACTCTTTTTCAAGATCTGGCCAACTCACAAAATTTTCTTGGGCCTTCATGATTCTTGGATGCTCAGTAGATGTTGCGTTATCTCCAATCAATAATTCCTCATAGAGCTTCTCACCAGGTCGTAAACCGACCAATTCAATGGCAATATCACCATCAGGATTCTGCTCATTTTGAAGACTGAAACCTGAAAGTTCAATTATGCGATGAGCCAAATCGATAATCTTCACCGGCTCCCCCATGTCCAAAACAAAAACAGCCCCTTGACTCGAGGCGCCAGAAATACTAGCCATAGCCCCCGCCTGGATGACTAATTGTGCCGCCTCTGGAATTGTCATAAAATAACGCGTCACCTCAGGGTGAGTAACTGTCACTGGACCACCTGCATTAATTTGAGATCTGAATAATGGCACTACTGACCCACTCGAACCCAGAACATTACCAAAACGAACCATTGACAGTTGAGTACGAACGCCCGAATGATTAGCTAAAGCCTGTAATACCATTTCTGCCAATCGCTTAGAAGCCCCCATCACATTCGTAGGTCTAACAGCTTTATCAGTACTAATTAGTACAAACTGACCCACACCTGATTCAACTGCTGCGCGAGCTGCATTCAATGTTCCCCAAACATTATTTAAAATACCTTCTGCAATATTTAGTTCAACGATGGGTACATGCTTATAAGCAGCCGCATGATAGACAGTATTAATTTTCCAGGCAGCGTAAATCTTTCGAAGCCAATCAAATTGACGAACACTCCCTAACAAAGAGATTAACTCAGTATCAAGGTGCTCATCTTTAATCCTGTCCCTCAATTCAGCCTCAAGAGCATATAAAGCAAATTCACTTTGCTCTAAAATAATAAGTTTATTGGGCTTAGAAAACAAAATCTGGCGAGCTAATTCACTGCCGATGCTACCACCAGCTCCCGTGACCATCACAACTTGATTCTTGATATTTTTTTCAAATAACTCTTTGTTAGGCGCCACCGGATTGCGCCCCAACAAGTCAGCCACATCCAGCTCTCGAATATCAGAGACTTTGACTTTACCTTCCGCCAAATCAGTCATGCTAGGCAAAGAACGAACATGAACATGGAAGCGTCGTAAATCACTCAAAATTTCATTGCGGCGCGATTGTTGGATTGACGGCAAGGCCAATAAAATATCAGTAACCCCGTATTCATTGATGAGCGCATCGATCTCATCAATGCTATAAATGGTCAAACCATTGATAGTTTTATGCCGTAATTGAGGATCATCATCCAAATATCCAACCAAGTAGTATTGACCACTTCGTTGAAGCGAGTTGCCAATTTGAGCCCCAGATACTCCCGCACCATAGATTAAGGTTCGCTTTTGAGTTTGCTTGCCAATCGATGCGTGCCCCGCCAACCATGCTCTCGCGAGTGAACGACTCAAGACAATCAAGACCAGCAATATGATTGGCTGCAGAATACCCAAACTTCTCGGAATAGTGGCAATACCTTTTGGCAATCCCAAAAATCCCAAAAAAATGATCACTCCAAAAAAAATTAGCCCATAAAAAAAGACCGCTCTGGCAATCGACCAAAGTGCATGCTGACCGGCATATCTAAAAACGGCACGATATAAACCCATCCTCACAAAAATAGGTAATGCAACCACCAAAGAAATGACATAAACAAGAAACTCTACACCCACAGGAAAATGTAATCGATCCAGACGAATCGAGTAAGCCAACCAAACTGCTAAAGCAATTGAGAAAGCGTCGACCAATAAAACGAGTACTTGCTTACCAAAACGGGGTAAAGAAATGAGCTGATTTTTCATATTATTGAGTATTCTCTCATTGATTTACTTATTTTTATAAGTAAATCAATGAGTCACCCCATCTCGTCCCAAAACCTTGACAAAGGTGAGATACAAGATATATAGGTCAAAGGAAAAAGACTGTTTTTGCATGTATTCAACATCTAAATCCACTTTGATAGGTATTGGCAATTCATCACGACCATTGACCTGGGCCCACCCCGTTAAACCAGGCAGCAAGGTATGCACTCGCCGCTGAGTGCGCAAAGCAATCAAATCATCTTGGTTATAAAGTGCCGGACGCGGTCCAACAAAGGACATATCACCAACTAAAACACTCCAAATCTGAGGTAATTCATCCAAACTACTACGGCGAAGAAAACTGCCGATCGGAGTTAAAAAAGATTGTGGGTTCACCAATAAGTGAGAGGCTACTGCAGGCGTATTAGTTCTCATACTTCTAAACTTGGGCATTTTAAAAATCTGATTATCACGGCCCACACGATCCGACCAGTACAAGGCAGGACCAGAGGAAGTCAAACGAACAGCCAAAGCCAGTACAAACAAGGGTAGAGCAAATAAAATTACCAAAATAATTGCTAGCACCAGATCAAATAAGCGTTTCATGATGAAATTCTAATAGAGTTTATAAAGATACGATTTTTATAACAATAGAAAGCCGAGATGAGATAGAGTCCAAAAAATAAGAGAATAAATATCCGCTCCGTATAAAGTTAGCACTACAAACTTATGCGGCGAAAATACTATCCGCCTTAATCTTTTTCTCTTGACAAGCAATCAAGAACTGTTTTCTTTAGCTGATCTTTAAAAGTGTGAGGCGGCTTCCAAGAAAGGAGCTCTTTAGCCAAACGAATATCTAACTGCAATGAACCACATAATCTCTCAGAGATATGCCTTTGGCCTAACAAGGTTAAGAGTTTTTCTATAAAAAATTGTGGGATTTCTAAAAGTCTTGATGGTCGATTCATCGCAGAAGCAATTTCTTTTAGCAGTTCAGTAGTTGAAATATCCTGATCATCACTCACCAAAAATATTTGCCCTACAGCATCAGCATGAGTCAGACACAGCTCGATGAAATTGATTAAATTATCAAGGCCGAGCATACTGCGTTGATTTCGTATTGCTCCCAAAGGCAAAGGTATTCCCTTTTCAACCCACTGAACCATTTTTAAGAAATTTGCTTTAACCCTTGGCCCATATATTAACGGAGGACGAATGACCACCACCTCCAGCCCTGTTTGTTGAGCGACCAACTTCAAGCCCAACTCTGCCTCATATTTTGATAAACCATAAGGATCAACAGGAATATTTTGATCGCCGGGAGTTAAAGCCTGTCCACAACGAGTGGACTCTCCATTAACCTTAATAGAGCTGATATAAATAAAACGCTTAACCCCGGCTGCTGAGGCTTGGCGAGCCAAATTAATAGTGCCCTCTGTATTCACTTTTCTATATAAAGCTAGAGGATTACTTGATGGCTCATACATCACATGTGCACGATTTGCCAAGTGAATAACGCACTTAACACCACTCAAACAATCTTGCCAGTCAGTGGTTTCGTTTATATCACCAATTTCCTTCAATTGAATTGGTAAATTTACCGTTGTCCGTGAATCATGAGATCGAACCGCACCCACAACTTCATGGCCGATGGTAAGCAAGTGCCGAGATAAAGGCTGTCCCACAAAGCCGTTTGCACCAGTAACGAGAATTTTCACGAAGTACCCTTATTAAAAATACTGCGCATCTTTAAAAGCTATTCCACCTGTATCTTTTGGATTCAAAATAATCTCCATACCAATATCAGGCCACAGAATCTTCAAATCAGAGTCATTCCAAACAATACACCTCTCACTCGGAGCATGCCAATAATCAGTTGTTTTATAAATAAAATCAGCAGTCTCGGACAGCACTAAAAATCCATGAGCAAATCCAGGTGGCACCCATAATTGCTTTCTATTTTCAGCTGATAATTCAACCCCCACCCATTTACCAAAAGTACCAGATGACCGTCGAATATCTACAGCCACATCAAAAACTGCTCCATGACAAACTCTCACAAGCTTTCCTTGAGTCTGCTCCATTTGATAATGAAGCCCTCGCAATACACCCTTTTTAGATGATGACTGATTATCTTGAACAAATGTCACAGAATCCCCAACGGCGGCGGAGAAGTCTTTTTGATTAAATGCCTCAAAGAACAAGCCACGATCATCGCTAAACACTTTAGGTTCAATAATCAACAAATCAGGTATTGCTGTGGGTGTAATAGTAATCGGCATATAATTCTCTATAATTTTTTCAATTTTAAAATTGAAAAATCTCTCCTGACATTATCTCCAAATAATTTTTTACTTTGAATTTTCACCCAGCATCTTTTCTAAATATTGGCCGTAAGCATTCTTCTTCAATGGTGCAGCCAACCTCAGAACATGATCAAAACTGATCCAACCTTGACGATAGGCAATTTCTTCAGGGCAAGCCACCATTAAGCCTTGACGTTTTTGTAATGTTGCAATAAAGCCCGCAGCATCTAATAATGAATCATGTGTGCCCGTATCTAACCAAGCATAACCACGGCCCATGATTTCTACTTGCAACTGACCTAATTCTAGATACTTGCGATTAATATCAGTAATCTCTAATTCACCACGTGGGCTTGGTTTAATAGCTGCAGCAATATCACAGACTTGCTGGTCATAGAAGTACAAACCGGTCACTGCGTAATTACTTTTTGGTTTAACTGGCTTCTCTTCAATTGACAAAGCTTTATAAGAATCATTAAATTCAACTACACCATAACGCTCCGGATCATTCACATGGTAAGCAAATACAGTGGCCCCAGATATCCTTTGATTGACGGAGTGAAGTTGATTTACCAACTCATGGCCGTAGAAAATATTATCCCCAAGCACCAAAGCTGATGGATAGTTGCCCACGAACTCCTTACCAATAATAAAAGCTTGAGCTAGGCCATCTGGAGAAGGCTGTACTTCGTACTGAATATTAATACCCCACTGAGAACCGTCACCCAATAACTCTATAAAACGTGGCGTATCTTGCGGTGTTGAAATTAATAAAATGTCTTTGATACCCGCCAACATCAAAGTCGTCAATGGGTAGTAGACCATGGGCTTATCGTAAATAGGCATCAATTGTTTTGAAACTGCCTGTGTTACTGGATACAAACGAGTGCCTGAGCCGCCCGCCAAAATAATGCCTTTACGATTCATGATGTGAATTCCTGTACTTTTAATGTCTCATCAATTCATTAACTTTTTAGCGATTCTTCAACCACTTGCTTCACGTACTTTTTAACTTGATCCCGCCAATGCGGGTATTGTCCAGCAAAAGCCATATCTGCTAGAGCTTTTTTAATTTTTTTATTATTTAATCTGGAGTTATAAGGACGCGCAGCAGGTAATAGGTAATCGGTTGCTGGAATCGGCAAGATATTTTCTGATTTAAGCTCAATACCATCACCATAACTGACTGCTGTTTCAATGGCAAAAACAGCCAGGCCGTGCCAAGAAATCTCACCATCAGGCACGGCATGGTAAACACCAGATTCAACCCGAGATCCAGCCATTTGAACGCCGACTTCAGCCAACCACTCTGCAGCACTTGGCACACCCACTTGATCTACCACTACCTTTAATTGATCTCGCTCAGCGGCCAAGCGCAATATCGTCCGAATAAAATTACCGCCGTCGCCAAACACCCACGATGTTCGTAAAATAAAATATCTAGAAAGTCTATCTGCGTAAGTCTCATGTCCAGAATCATGTACCCCATTAAAAGCCTGTTCTATGGCTTGCTCTCCAGCTAATTTACTTTGACCATAAACACTCAATTGATCAACTGGTCCCACCATATCCGTTTCAAGGTAAGCAGTCCTCTTAGTATCAGCAAATACATAATCTGTTGAATAGTGCACCAAAATGCCATGGGGCACACCTGCAGCATATTGAGCCATGATCTTAGGAGCGATGGCATTAATAGCAAAAGCAAGCTCTCGCTGATCTGCACTTTCTGCTTTATCAACTGCAGTATATGCAGCTGCATTAATAATTACTTGAGGTTTATAACGATTCAAGACCTCCCTTATCGAGAGCTCATTCGACAAATCACAATCTGAACGACCTAAAAAAACCACCGGCACCTTTAAATCTCTCAAATAATCTTGTAAAGCACGCCCCACTTGGCCATCACGGCCAAACACTACAATGGGCTTACTATGCTCTAAAAGTTTGAATGAAGAATATGACATATGGCTTTGCACCTAAAAATTACTTTAAGTTAATTTAAAAAGTAATTTAATTATCAAAAAGATCTTCTAAGAAAATTAAATTAGTTATATTGTTGCTTAAGCCAATCACGGTAAGAACCGCTTAGAACACCATCAGTCCATTCTTGGTTATCCAAGTACCACTGTACTGTTTTACGAATACCTGTATTAAAAGTTTCAGCCGGCCTCCAACCCAACTCACGTTCTAATTTAGTAGCATCAATAGCATAGCGACGGTCATGACCCGGTCTATCTTTAACGAAAGTTATTTGTGATGAGTAGGAACTACCGTCTGATTTGGGTCGCAAGTCATCCAAGATGCTACAAATAGTATTGACCACATCAAGGTTAGGTTTCTCATTCCAGCCACCAACGTTATAAGTTTCACCTAATTTTCCAGCTTCTAATACACGACGAATTGCTGAGCAATGGTCTTTAACATACAGCCAGTCTCTAATTTGTTGACCATCACCATATATAGGTAAAGGTCTTCCAGAAAGTGCATTCAGAATAACTAAAGGAATCAATTTTTCTGGGAAATGATAAGGACCATAGTTATTAGAACAATTTGTTGTTAACACTGGTAGACCATAAGTATGATGCCAAGCACGCACCAAATGGTCTGATGCTGCTTTAGATGCTGAATATGGACTGTTTGGCTCATAAGCATTAACCTCCGTAAAAGCTGGAGCTGCTGAAGATAGAGTCCCGTACACTTCATCTGTAGAAACATGTAAGAACCTAAAAGTAGCTTTGCCTGAATTGGATAAATCTGAATAATAGGCACGAGCAGCCTCCAACAGATTGAAAGTACCAACCACATTAGTCTGAATAAACTCCCTGGGACCATTGATAGAGCGATCCACGTGTGACTCAGCAGCGAAATTAACAATAGCCCTCACAGAATGTTTTTTTAGTAGCGAGAGTACCAACTCGTAATCACCTATATCACCCTGCACAAATATATAGCGATCATCTGTTTCAAGGGGCTTCAGAGTTGCAAGATTTCCTGCATACGTCAGCTTATCTAGGTTAACAACAGCTTCGGCAGAAGGGTTACACAACCAATCTAAAATAAAGTTACCCCCAATAAAGCCTGCGCCACCAGTAACAAGAATCATGCGGTAATTGAACCTCAAAGTTAATATTGCTATAAGCTGTTTGTGACTTATACCAACATCATTTAAAAATTTATACCATTGAAAATATTTTTTTATATTTTTTTATAATATTTGACCAACTGTATTTTTCTTGCCCCAATTCAAATAAACGTTCGCCAACTTCTCGTTGAAGTACATCATCGTTATATACACTTGTAACTAATGCAGTCAATTCTTCCGAAGACGAAAAGTATAGTGCCGCATCGCTTGTTGTAGATTTATTATAGTTTACTGAAAAAGCCAGTACACATAACCCAAGACACATCGCCTCAACCAACGATGGATTTGTACCTCCAACGCTGTGTCCATGGATATATAAACGGCAATTACTGCGCAACTCGTTTAATGCGTTTTGATCATATATAGGATCAACCATACTTATATTGGAAAACTCTGAATATTTGCGTCTTAGATTAACTCCATATTGACTATAATTCCAATTCCCCACAACCAAAAGACGGAAGCCAGATTTACTAAATGATTCTAAAATCATGCTCAGATTATTTTCTGGCTCAATACGACATACTTTAAAACAATAATCGCCAGCGCTAATATTGAACTTTTGAGCGCTTTTTTCACTTAGTTGCACACGATTAACATGATCACCGCCATAAGCAATCATAGTTGAAGACACCCCATAATCAATGCGTAAAGACTCTTCAATAATGGCACTATCAGACACAACATGAGTAGCCCATTTGACACCCAAACGCTCAGATAGTCTCAAGAACATCTTTACCCAAAGACTCCACTTACCACGCTTCCATTCAGCCCCATCAGGATTCAGAATTAGCTTAAGCCCCATCAAACGAAATATGGGAAAAGCTATACATCCAGATGTACCCAAAACTAATAACATATCTGCTTTTCGAGTAAATGCGTGAATCATGGAAAGTATGTCATACGGAACACTCTGAAAACCTGTAGCCTTTAATGGCAAGTAAACAATTTTTGCGCCTTTGTAAGTGCCAGGGTGTACATCATAGTGAAGTTTACTAGCATAAACAGTTATATCGTAATCACATGTCAAACCTTCAACAAGGTGCTCCAATAATTGATCCCACCCACCATAACGCCCGGGCAATCCATTCGATCCAACAATCGCCAACTTTTTTTTACTATAGCTCATGATCTTTTAAAGATATTTTCGTGATAAAGCAAAATAAGCGGGAAGACTGCAATCAAAGGATAAACATATCTTAGAAACGTTGTAAAACCTGTAGCAAAAAAAGCAAAAAAAGCCATGCCTAAAAAAATCTGTGCATAAGAGAAAAAATTAAATCTTGAAACGATAATAAGCGAAAGCATAAAGGAGCTAATTGAGCCTATTGCCAACGGAAAGAAAAAAACAGAGGGGGAAATGACTGCATAAGCACCAGTTAATGCAATTACCGGCCAGAGCAACATTCTCAACAAAGTCCCTCCAAATCCATACTCTTTAAAAGCTGGTACCACATCAAAATCTCTAAACTGCATATCTGCTTCATCTAGCTTTACGGCATATTCAAAAATAAAATCAAAACTAAAATATGTTGCAATCAGACCAAAAAAAACAGTACAAATTAATAATCTTCTAGAAAACAAATTTATTAAATAAAAAATTGATGCTAAGCGCCACATACAAAGAAACACAATGGGTAGCAATTTATTTCTCAAGCTAAAAATACAGCTTAAAAGCAGAAAAATAATTGTATCTTTAAGTATGGTTGTTGAAAGATGCATTCTGTACGGGCTAAATAAAAAAATTATAAATATTCCCCATAAAAAATAACTCCCTTTTGCTTTTACTTTATCCACAAGTGAGTTATAAAGAATGGTATTGGTAATTCCCCAAAAAAAAATATTACACGCAATAACTAAACCAACGCTTGATCCCAAAAAAGATACCCATAAATAATGAGCATTATTCATGATAGCCAAAGGACTATCGTAAATATGCTCAGCAACACTGTTCGATATAGTGACGTATGTAATAGCATCTGGGTGAAAATCCCAATCAATACCCACCATTCTTTCACTAACAAGCGCAGAAATAGATAATGCAATCGATAAGCAAAAAATCAAAAAACTTGTCATAAATCAAATATGCAGCCAAGTTGAGCTAGCAAAGTCATATCGCTTAATTACCTTCGCGGGAACTCCAGCAACGATACTGTAGTCGGGAATATCTTTGGTGACTACTGCTCCAGCCCCTACAATAACGCCATTCCCAACTCTTACACCAGGCAGGATTGCAACTTTCTCCCCCAACCAAACGTTATCTCCAATAATTACTGGGGCAACATGTAGTTGGCGATCAACTGGGGGGGTAAGTGGATTGGATGGTTCTAATTTGCCATATGCACCATGAGAATGGTCAGATATATACACTCCACTTGCCACCAAAACATTTTTGCCTATAACAACACTAGACTGCACACCAATGTGTAAATATGAATTGGAGCGAAAACCATCACCTACGCTGAGCTCACTATCTGAATTAAAAAGCTCAATGGTACTGTAACGCCCAAAACGGCAGTTTTTACCTACTTTTATTTCTCCAAGACTTCGAATAGTGGATGGGTATCTAAAAAAACCACGATATCGAAAATTAAAAGCCGAAAATAAAATATCAATAAAAATAATAAAAAATCCAGACAAACCATTGAATCGAATCAAACTAGTTAACGAATTAGATTTCATCTAAAAAATCTTCCTGCAACAATCAAAGGGAAAGATAAAAACCTAGGAAAATATTTTATAGGAAACAAAAAAATCCAAAAGCTACAGTATTCTCCGAGAGACTCTTGAATTTTAGACCATGGAATGACGTCATCCAAAGATTTAACTTTGCCATATTTCAATGAATAAATCATTGTTGGTAGATATGAAATAATTAAATTTCTAGTCAAAATTTTAAATAAAAATGGCTTACTTGAAAACAAGCTCCTAATTGCAACTGGTAAATCAACTGAAAAAGAATTAATTAAAGAATATTTGAAATTGGAATTTCCAGTTGCCGATATTACAATCCCATTAATAGCAAATAAAGAATGCTCATTCAATATCAAAGGCGCATAAAAAGAAAGATGGCCAAAATCTGTATCATATAGCCATCTCTGATTTTCAGAAGGATTAATTGATTTGTAGGTTTTGAAATTTAGAATAAAACTACTAATAAATGTAATTTTAATCCCAATTAATCTTATAAACTCCTCAGGGTTGAGCTCTTTAAATTTCAAATCCTCAGAAATATTATTCGAAGAATTTGCTAACATATCCATATTCCAAATAGCAGGCAAATAAAGCAGACTTGGTTTTCTATCTTTAATAAATTTAACTACCAATGTTAATAAACCTGGCATGGGCAAATCATCATCTCCCAAAATCCACAAAAAATCAGTGTCACAGTGATTAATGGCGTCATAAACATTCGCTCTTGCTCCCACATTCTCCTCTCTATGATGTGCAAATAGGTAAGGCTGGGCAATTGAATTGATAAATGACTTTGTCTCGTCAGTAGAGCAATTATTAAAGACCTTGATTTTGACCAAGTGATTTAGGCTTTGAGAATCAATTTCATCCATAAGCCTCAGAAGAACATATTTTAATTGCTCTATTCTATTGAATGTTGGTATGTAAATTGTTAGCAACTTCGATACTTTCTAGAATTAACTTTATAGTACTTCAAAAATATATGCAAAGTTACCGGAAAAGCCACAAATACACTTAAAAAGCAGTACCCCATTGCCGCCCAGCCCGCACCATAATTAGCGCCCAAAGAAACAAGCACTAAAGTCCCCACCGCATTCAAAATAGACAAAGTCATAAATGGCTCGACTTTATGGGACCTGACATAGATTGCAAATGCATAAGTTAGAGAATTAGCCAATGAAGCAATTGCTATCATCACCAAAAAATTAATATTTAACAATTTTTTGCTAAACTCAAATCCCCAATAATCTAAGATCTTGATTCCCAAAAATATTATAAAAATTAAGATTACAGAAATAAAAAATATTGATTTTAGATGACTCCTAAAAGTTAAATTCAAATTACGAAAATTATCAGTTGAAATCATTTTGGCCATTTCTTGATTCTTGGCTGCAACAAATGAAGATGATAAAAGAGTGACTGCGGAGAATAAAGCAAGTGCAAGACCAACCTTACCGGCATCGCCTGGTGTAACAAAAACAAAAACAATCGGGACCACAGCATTAAAGCTAAGATAACCACCTATGTACGATACCGCAAACTTATGTTGAATTTCCTTAATACCATCTATAAACACAGCATCATCTACAATGTTAGCATCATCAATATAATTCAATGAATAATTTTTCTCTAACCACATTACAGTTGCCACACTCACTACGCCGTACCCCAACGCAATAGAGAAAAGTCCAAAACCACAATACAACAACGTCCATGTAACCAATGAAGAAAAAACTAATATCAATAATCGACCGTATGCCACCAAAGAAACATTGCCCTGAGCCTCTAATAAAGTAAACTTAAAAGAAAGAGCCAAATTAATTGCAACTGCAATAGCAATTATGATCCACAATAAAATTACATAGTGATATTTAAGCGGCAAAAAAATATATAAAAATGTTGCGCCAAAACTAACTGAAAAAAACAAAAATTTATAAGCGATTATTCGGTAGGTTTTTGATAACCATCTAACCAAACTAGAATAACCTGATGATGCAAAGTCACTTACGTGAGATGCCACCTGAAGCAGAGCTTGTGTCAGACCAAGCTCAAACAATAGTTGAGCAGCAACCAAATTCAACATTACAAAATAGATGCCTAACTCTACCTCATCAACAAGGATTGGCATCAACAAAGATGATAGCCCAAAGGTTCCTATTTGAAATAATCTATATAAAAAAACAGCTTTTACATGCTTATCAACTTTTTTTCTATTTGTATTTTTTTTATTCTCGCTCATTTGTTGAAATCAAGACTTAATTTTCAGTCAAGCATTACTGTTCGCACAAATACACTACCAATATTAATTTCGAGTAAAACTCGAACCATTTCCAAATTGAAAATAGCAAAATAGTCACATCAAATCCCAATATTTACACCAGCATTTGACACAATAATTTGCAGTACAAATTTGTAGATTGCTTTTGTAAACCATGACACTATTAATAAAATAAGTATGTTTAGAGAACGCTCTAAATTAAATTTAGTTCAAAAGAATAGATATGAGTCTATGACCTTGCCACGCCTTGAAATTAGAACTTAATCTGATAAATTTCAATAATCATAATAACCTATTACCCCAGATAGAATTACCAATTTAGTGTTAATCACAAGCTGGAAATGCCACCAAAATCATCGACTGTCAAAATTTTGTCACAAGTTGGGTAGTTATTTTTAATTAATTCAGCTATTTCATTTCTATAGGAAAGCGCCAAAACAATTATTGTTTTCGGGTTAACTGAAAAACATTGGTTTGGTGACAAAATTTTTATTGCAGTATTTGGTATGTATAACCCCTGCTTGTTAGGATCGCTGTCGATAATAGCAGTTATATAATCTGAAATATCGCTCAATCCCGCGGAAAATATTGTGAGTGTTTTTGCACCGCAACCCCATATAACAAGAGTTCGACCCTCATTATATTGCCGCAAGATTTCATCCTTAAGATTAGTCACAACATTGTAACGATATGCTTCAAGTTCAATTAAATTCTCAACAATATCAACTGAATTGCTAACCCATAATTCTAAATAATCACCCCCAAATGCTTCGTTACAACTGATTACATTGAATCCTGCATCATTAGCTAAACTAACTAGCGAGTTTACTGAAAAATAATTTACGTGATCAGGGAAAAATTCGTAAAATCTACGATTTTTAATGGCTCTGTACCCATTAGGCACCTCAATTAACCCAACTGCATTGACATTGAGCATTTTTTTAATCCCAATTAAAACATCTAATGGATCATTCAAGTGCTCAAAAACCTGCCTGGATGCGAATGCGTCAAATTTTAGTGTTGTAAGGGATGTAGCTGCACTCACAAATCCATTAATAATTTGATGTCCATTTTTTTTAGCAGTTTCTGAAAATCTTTTACTAGGTTCAATTCCCCAAACATCATCAAATTTGTTTTTTGCATGATTCAAAAACGATCCATCACCACAACCAATCTCTATAAAAGATCTTATTTTTTTCCCACCATTGATTTCGATTAATTTATCAACTTGAATAGACTGCAACTCCTGCATTTTCTTAGAATGAGAAGTTGTCATTAAGTAGTCCTCATAATACTTACTAGGCTGATAATTTTCAATTTTTAAATGTTGTGACTCACTATTCCATTTAAAAAAAATATTTGAAAGTGGCATCTTTTTATTTGGCTCAGGCGCCAAGTAGGATACATTATCTGGCACCCGATCAAGGCTGCCAACTTGAGCATATTTATCATCAATCGCTAATAAATTTTGATGCTGTTTCAATTATTGAACCTCTTTTTGAATAATCCGTTAATATTTTTTAATGAATGTTGGAACCAAAGCCTAAATGAAAATTAGTAACACCAGCTATATATACATATAATTACAATTCCAATTTTTTAAAGGCAACCTCAATAGTAATTCCTAAATAATGTTGAGGTCAAAATATTTAGTATCAAAAGTACATTTAACCTATAACTATGAATGCTTAAAATTAAATAACCCCCCAAGCTTATTTAATGCCTCCTGAGTGCCCACCGATCCGCAAACTAAGGGGTCAAGCGCGACCAATCTAATATCACAAATAATTGATTTGCTACAAGCCTTAGCCTCAAGCAACCAAGACCCAAAACCGCCGTCATAAAGATGATCCTCAATTGTTATTACTTGATCATATTGACGTAAATATTCTAAAGTTACTGCCTTTGTATTCATTGCCCAAAGTGGGAGCGTTAGTAATGAATAATCAGAATATTTTTCATTAGTAATATATTTCACTCCAGCTTGCAAGGCAGCCCCAGTTGTGAAAATAGCTTTTTGGGTCTGCCCCCCCCTCACTTCAAGCAATTTACCAGGCTCTAATATGGGAACCTCTTGGTGAAAATTTAGCTCTCCGGCCTTTCCTAGCCGAAGGTAAGATGGCCCAGGATTTTCAACTAAATATCTCATGCATGCGCGCGCCTCCATTGGATCACCAGGCGCGGCAATCAACATATTTGGCATAGTCCGGATCAGGGCATAGTCCTGCACAGCATGGTGAGAATAACCAAGCGCACCATAAGCAAGTCCACCTCCAACTGAAACCACGGTAACAGATAAGTTGTGATAGGCAATATCATTTCGTATTTGTTCTGCGCAGCGAAAGGTTGGGAAGTTAGCAATTGAATACGTGAAGACATGATAGCCTTCTGAAGCCATGCCAGCTGCTAAGCCAGTCATGTTCTGCTCAGCAACCCCAGCATTAATAAATCTATCCGGGAATTCATCTGCAAAAGGCTCAATAACTGAATAACCCAAGTCACCTACAACAAGAGCTATTTGTGGATTCTTACGCGCCAACTCAACAAGCTCTTGAATAAAGGCATTACGCATATCCCAACTCCTCCAATGCCAAGGCCAACTCAGTAGCATTAGGTGACCTATAGTGCCACTCAACCTTATTTTCCATAAAACTAACACCTTTACCCTTAGTTGTATGAGCAATTAATAAGGACGGCTTAGATGGCTCCCAGCTACAACTAGCAAGAGCACTTTTGAGCCCATTATGATCATGACCATCTACCTCATGTGTCGACCAACCAAATGCTTCAACTTTATTTTTCAGTGGCTCGATTCGCAGAGTCTTATCAACAGTAGTCATGCTTTGTAGCTTGTTGTAGTCAATAATAGCGACCAAGTTATCCAAACCGTGATGGCTAGCAAACATCATAGCTTCCCAATTAGAACCCTCACCAAGCTCACCATCACTAAGTAGTACAAAGGTTCGGCAGTCTTTTTTTAAGCGCTTGGTTGCAAGCGCTTTACCAACTCCAAATGGCAACCCATGACCGAGCGAGCCTGTCGAGAACTCAACACCGGGCACTTTATGACTGATATGATTCATCAATGGCGAAAAATCTTTTCCATAAGTTTTTAGCTCATCGACTGAAAAAAACCCCACTTCTGCTAACGCGGCATAGACTACAACGCAGGCATGCCCCTTACTTAATATAAAACGATCTCTATCGCTCCAATTTGGATTGATTGGATTAGTTTTTAAAATTGCCCCATAGAGAACTGCAACTATATCTGCAATAGATAAAGCGCTTCCAATGTGAGATGCCTTGGCTTCTGAAACCATCCGAAGAGCATCTCCACGAATTTTTTTAGCTAAATCCTCAGTTGAGATTTCCATAAATCAAATTCCAATCTGCTGTTTTTTTTATTGCACACCTAAGATTTATCTCCTGCCTAACCATTAAGTCTGTTGTAATTCTCGTTGTATTGGGAATATATTTCTCCGTAGGCACCCCAGGTGATTTATGAACATTTATTTTGATATTGGGATTTAACACCTCACGAACAATCCCAGCTAATTCCTTAATAGATACCAATTCCGAACCGCCAACATTCCATACGCTACCTGAACTAGCATCCAATAATATCTTCAATAATTGGTAAGAGAGATCGGAGGTGTAAAGATAAGTTCTGATAGGAGTACCGTCTCCGAATATATCAATATCACGATTAAGTAATGCTGATTTAATAAAGTTTCCAATAGCAAAATGGTGGCTTAAAGGCAAATAAGGTCCAACAAACGCGAAGCAACGTGCAACCTTTATTTCAATTTTCTCATCTTTGCATTGTTGCGTTAACCATTCAGACACCTGCTTTCCAAGCGAATATGCGCTTTGAGAGCTAGTCAAATCCACGCCTCCAATATGAGATTCTGATAAACAATCAATATTTAAAGGCTGCTTTCCATAAACAGCTCCAGAACTAAGCAGCAAGAATTTCTGACAACCTCCTTTTTTTGAGGCATTTATTACGTTAGCCGTACCATCAATACACGTTTTCATTAATTCTATTGGATTAGTCTTCCGAACCACATCAGTAGCAGCATGTATCGTAAAATCAATAACACCTAAATCAGATAATGAAAGATGATTGCAAATATCCCCAGCATATAACTTAAATTCAGGATGCCCCAAAAAATGAGGATATGATTTAAAAAAATTTAAAGGATTTCTTGAGACAGATAAAATTTCTAGATTTAAATTCTTATTTTGATTTAACCAAAGTAGCGCCTCCAACAAAGACTTTCCTATGAACCCCGTAGCCCCAGTTAGAAAAATTCTTTTATTGCGTAATTTCTCAGAAGTCTCACCTAATGACTGCTCAACATATCTTAGGTCAAGATTAGGCAATAGATACATTAAAAATTTACGCCCAAAAATTCTTCTATCTTACTAACCGTAAACTCTAGCATTTCCCTAGTTAAGGCCGGTTGCACACCAATCCAAAAAGTATTGTTCATTACATTATCAGTATTAGTTAACTCACCACTCACTCGGTAATTAGCGCCAAGCATGTATGGCTGCCTTATTAAGTTTCCAGCAAATAATAGTCTTGTTCCGATTTTATTTTGATCTAAATAAGTGGTTAAATCCAATCTTGAAATAGGTGAATTTTCCTTTACCGTAATTGGAAAACCAAACCAAGAAGGGTCTGATTCATGAGTTGCCTCTGGCAACTGTAAAAATTCCTCGCAAGTTTTTAAACGCTCCTTTAAAAATCTAAAGTTATCCTTTCTTGCCTGAATAAACGCCGGCGCTTTTTCCAATTGTGCCAAAGCACAAGCAGCCTGCATATCAGTAATTTTCAAGTTATAACCCAAATGGCTATATGTGTATTTATGGTCGTAACCCTCGGGTAAGTTACCCAACTTCCAGCAAAAACGCTTACCGCAAGTATTATCCTTTCCGGGAGGGCAGTAGCAATCGCGGCCCCAGTCCCTAAAACTCTCCGCAATTTGCTTTAGCTCAAAATTATTAGTAAAAACTGCGCCGCCCTCACCCATTGTAATGTGGTGTGCTGGGTAAAAACTCAGGGTACCAATGTCACCAAAAGTACCCACCATTTGCCCCTTATAGGTAGACCCTAGTGCGTCGCAACAGTCTTCCACCAACCATAAATTATATTTTTTGCATAAAGCGGTCACCATATCTAAATTAAATGGATTACCAAGCGAATGAGCCAACATAATAGCCTTGGTTTTTGGTCCAATTGCCGCTTCAATAAGAGAGGCATCGACATTGTGAGTATATTTATCCACATCCACAAATACGGGAATAGCCCCAAACTGAATGATTGGATTCACTGTTGTAGGAAATCCCGCAGCAACACCAATGACCTCATCACCCCGCCTAATTGCACGCCCCCCCAATTTCGGAGATGTTAGCGTAGAAAATGCTACCAAGTTAGCAGATGAGCCCGAATTTACGGTAATTGCGTGCTTCACACCAATAAATTCTGCCAATTTCTTTTCAAATTGCTCATTAAATCGACCCGCAGTAAGCCAACCATCCAAGGAAGCATCGACCATGTTTTTCAATTCTTCGGGGCCTATTAATTTTCCAGATGGAGGAATAACAGTTTTCCCCGGCTCAAATACTTTTGAGGAAAACTCAAGAGCAGAATATTGATCAACTAGCACGGCAATTTGAAGGCGCAATTTTTCTTGCTCTGATTTAATGTTACTAATAGTTTGTGCATTCATTATTTCGAACTCATATACTGTTGGATTTGTGTAAGACTGACTTTTTGCATATCATCTTTTGCTAAATAAGATTTATGCCAATCAACTGTTTTTTGTATAGCCATTTCTAAACCCCATTTCGGAATCCAACCGAGTTGCGCACGTGCTTTAGAACAATCCAATCTCAATAAATTTGCCTCATGAGGCTGCTCCGAACCCTCCTTCTCCCAGCAGGCACTATGGCTCCAACTAGAAATGAGAAGGTCTACCACCTCTTGCACAGAACGGTTATCGTCTTCGATTGGCCCAAAATTCCAACCAGACGCAAATGATGATCCTTGCTCATAAAGAGCTTGGGCTAAAATCAAATAACCAGAGAGAGGCTCTAAAACATGCTGCCAAGGTCGGGTTGCCAGTGGATTTCGGATCATCAATGGCTTATTGGCTTGAAATGCTTTAAAAGCATCAGGGATTAAGCGATCCTCAGACCAATCCCCGCCACCCACAACATTTCCCGCTCTGGCTGATGCAACTGAATTGATTGAATTTGAATTAGAGAAATAAGATTGGCGAAAAGCAGATGTTACCAACTCCGCGCAGCCCTTACTATTACTATAGGGATCATAACCACCCATTGACTCATTTTCACGATATCCCCAAATCCATTCTTTATTTTCATAGCACTTATCTGTAGTTACCACTACAGTGGCACGCACAGAATCAATACTTCGCGCACTCTCCAAAACATGAACAGTACCCATGACATTAGTCGAATATGTCTCAACTGGATTAGCATAAGAATAGCGAACCAAAGGTTGAGCGGCCATATGAATCACCACATCAGGTTTCGCAGATGACATAGCTTTTTGTAAACCTGCCAAGTCTCGAATGTCTGCGATAAATGATTTCTCAATCAAAGAATCAATCGCTAAAACATTGTATAAATTAGTGGTCGTATTTGGCGCCAATGCATAACCAGTAATTCTAGCCCCCATCGCCGCAAGCCAAAGAGATAACCAACTACCTTTAAATCCAGTATGCCCCGTTAAAAAGACTTTTTTATCTTTCCAAAAAACTGGATCAACATATGCAGCCTTCATTGCCAACATTTCCATGGCGCACATCCAGAAGCCCAAAGCTCCTCAAGATAGTTCTTATCTCTTAAGGTATCCATCGGCTGCCAAAATCCATGATGCTGATAGGCCACTATTTCTGAATGCTTAGCCAAAACTTCTAAAGGCTCACCCTCCCAGACGGTAGAATCAGCCTTGATAAGATCAATTACATCAGGTGAAAGTACAAAAAACCCTCCATTAATCATACCTCCGTCACCCTTAGGTTTTTCTTTAAAGGAAGTTATTTGATAGTCAGCATTAATATCAATTGCCCCAAAGCGACCTGGCGGATAAACGGCTGTCAGGGTTGCTTTTTTTCCGTGGTCTTTATGATAGTTGATTAGGTCAGTAATATTGACATCAGCAACACCATCACCATACGTGAAGCAAAAAGCTTCCTCATCCTTAATATATTCAGTAACCCGCTTGAGGCGCCCACCTGTCATAGTATTTGCACCCGTATCAACCAAAGTGATTTTCCAAGGCTCAGAATAGCGATGATGCACATCCATTCTGTTATGAGCTAAATCAAACGTCACATCAGACATATGTAAAAAATAATTTGCAAAATACTCTTTAATAACGTAACCCTTGTATCCGCAACAAATAATAAAATCATTTATCCCATGGGCCGAATAGAGCTTAAGAATATGCCACAAAATTGGCATACCACCAATTTCAATCATGGGTTTAGGTTTACTTTCAGTTTCCTCTGAAATACGTGTTCCCAACCCACCAGCTAAAATAACTGCTTTCATATTTATACCTAAAAATGAATGTCTATCTAATATTAATCGGCTAATTGCAAACAGTGAAACTTATTATTTTAAATAATATATACCCACTCAATTTAACTGATAACTGACCTTTTTCCGACCTAACGGGCTAGAATTAATTTTCTAACAAAGACAAAGAAGACCCCGATTAATAAACCAGATACACACCCCAAGATCATAATCGCCCACTTATTAGGCGATACCGGGGTATTAGGGGCATAGATTGGAGAGATCAACTTTGCAGACCTGGCATCCCCACTGGAAATTACATTGTTCAATCGAGCAATTTCTTCATTTAAAAACTTTATTTCATCGCGACTTCCCAAATAAGCTGCAGATAATGCCGCACCTGACTGGTCAGCCCTATAAATCAAACTTTGCGCATTTAAAAGTCGTTTATGATAACTAGCTAATAAAATCTCAGACTCCCCAATATAAGGCTTTATGATCTCTTTTTGCGAACTTTTAATATTCTCAAATAAGGCAAGAGAGCAGCTAATTGCTGTAGCCCTAGACGGATTACGAACCCTTAACTGAATAACAGATGGAACACCTTTTAGCTCAGTGATGATCAAAGAGGAAATAAGCGACTCAGCCCCCTCTTGATCATCACTAAAACCGCAAGCAAAAGTTTCATTTCTAGAAAAATTAGTGGGCTGCTTAAGCCTCTCCAACAATAATTTAGGTTCTTCAATGTTTACTCCCAAAGGGCTAGAAGAGCTGTTGATTGAAATCTGCGCCATCTGTATTTGAGCAGTTGCCTGGTAATAATTTGTCGCAAACAATATATAAAAAAAAGCTGCGCCCAAACCAAGTGATACCGCAAATAAAATAACTCTCCATGAATCAAACAAAAAATGAAAATCATTCATTAATGAATATTTATTTGATGTAGTTAACGTAACATTTTGATTGGGCATAATTTTTGTATACCATTCTTTAATGGTATGGTTTAACTTTTGGTATTATTTGAATAATTACAAACTAATTATAGTTATTGTAATCTAGTTATTACAAGCATAACAGCCATACGAACCGCAATACCGAAGGTGACTTGCTTGAGGATGACCGCTTGCTCCCCATCAGCAACATCACTTGCAATCTCCACTTCGCGGTTCATGGGTCCTGGGTGCATCACAATGGCATCTGGTTTAGCCAACTGAAGTCGCTCTTTGGTTAGACCCCATTGCTTGAAGAACTCATCACCCTGAGGGATCTGATGAGATTCCATGCGCTCTTTTTGGATTCTGAGGGTCATCACCACATCGACATCCTTCAGACCTTCTTCAATATTGTTGTATATTTTGACGCCCATCACATTCAAGTCTTTCGGTAAAAGACTTTCTGGACCAATCGCTCTGATTTCTGGACAACCTAAAGTCTTCAATGCTGCGATATTAGACTTAGCCACCCTGCTATGAACAATGTCGCCAATGATGGCTACCTTGATTTTCGTGAAATCTTGCTTGTAGTGGCGCATGGTGTACATGTCGAGTAGACCCTGTGTCGGGTGCTGATTGGTACCATCGCCTGCATTGATCACGTGCACATGAGGCGGTAAATGTTGCGCCACCTCGACAACTGCACCCGTTGTTTTATGCCTCACCACAAAAATGTCTGCCTGCATCGCGACTAAATTATCAATCGTGTCTAAGAGTGTTTCACCCTTAGCGGTCGATGATGTTTGAATATCTAAATTAATGACATCCGCTGATAAGCGTTTGGCGGCAATCTCAAAAGTAGTTCTGGTTCTGGTGGAGTTTTCAAAGAATAGATTGAAAACATTCTTACCTCTGAGAAGAGGTACTTTTTTAACTTCTCGATCTGACTCACTCACCGCCACAAACTGTTGAGCCGTA
>JACCDH010085428.1_pt1 | contig 24744 bp, 23 predicted proteins | sample 7442481 | NCBI WGS metagenome assembly JACCDH01 (sample SAMN15323433, study PRJNA562643) | freshwater metagenome | isolation source: river surface water | place: USA:Blue River Watershed | collected 2017-08-15
AACAGCCATGCCAACTTTGTGGTTTTACTTGAAATAATTTTTTAATTTATTTGAAAAAATTACTAAAAAATAATATAAGCCAATAATTTTTAAGGAGAAATTAATTGTCGCTGCGGGCGGCGGCTGTTACAATATGAAGCAAATATAAGGAGTGTGAATTTATGAACGGCTTGAATTTCATCGAAGATTTATCAGCAAAAATAAAACTATTACTGCAAGACAGCCCAAGTGCAGATTTAGAAAAAAATCTACACGCACTGTTACAGAGCACTTTTTCTAAACTTGCACTAGTTTCGCGCGAAGAATTTGATGTGCAGTCGGAGATATTGCGTCAAACACGCGCAAAGTTAGATGCACTGCAAACATTGGTCGATGAGTTAGAAAAACAACGCCATTCATCATGAGTTTGGCCATCCTCCACAGTCGGGCGCTGTCAGGCATTCATGCCCCGCCTGTGGAGGTGGAAGTGCATTTGGCCAATGGCCTCCCTCAATTTTGTATCGTTGGCCTGCCCGAGGCCGAAGTAAAAGAGAGTCGTGATCGGGTGCGTGCCGCCATCCAAACTTCTCAATTCGAATTTCCCTCGCGCCGTATCACTGTCAACCTTGCCCCAGCAGATCTGCCTAAAGAAAGCGGGCGTTATGACCTACCTATTGCGCTCGGTATCTTGGCGGCCTCAGGGCAAATTCCTAAACAACATTTAGATCAATATGAGGTCGCTGGTGAGCTTGCCCTCACAGGAGAGCTCAGACCCGTGCATGGGGCGCTGGCCATGGCGATAGGGATATATCAACAAAATAGTGCGCATGCACACCGTCAATTAATCCTGCCCCAAGAGAGTGCTGTCGAAGCAAGTTTAATTACCAATGCACAGATTCTGCCTGCGCAATCTTTGCTGCAAGTTTGTGCACACCTAAAAGGTCGGCAACCTTTGAAGACTTTGCCTGCGCACCCTCATCTTGCGCCTGATACTCGCTATGATTTTCATGATGTCAAAGGGCAACTGTATGCCAAGCGCGCATTGGAGGTTGCCGCAGCGGGTGGTCACAGCGTGCTGATGAGTGGCCCGCCTGGCACAGGTAAGTCTATGTTGGCCTCACGCTTCGTCAGTATTCTGCCGGCCATGACAGAGCAAGAGGCGCTTGAGTCAGCTGCGATTCAATCTTTGAACGGTCAATTCAAACCTCAATGTTGGGGTTTACGACCTTATCGGGCCCCGCACCATACTGCCTCAGCAGTCGCTCTAGTCGGCGGTGGTGGCACGCCCCGCCCTGGTGAAATTTCTTTGGCTCATCATGGCGTGCTATTTCTCGATGAGTTACCTGAATTTGATCGTAAGGTCTTGGAGGTACTTCGTGAGCCACTAGAGTCAGGGCATATCACCATTTCTCGTGCCGCCAGACAAGCTGATTTTCCTGCACGATTTCAATTAATCGCCGCCATGAATCCTTGCCCCTGCGGCTATTTATCGCATTACAACAATCGCTGTCGCTGCACCCCTGACAAGATACATCGCTACCGCAACAAAATCTCTGGGCCTTTGCTGGATCGGATTGATATCCACATTGAGGTCGCTGCCCTGAAACAAGAAGACTTGATGGGGGTGGCTAATGGCGAGCATAGCGCATCCATCCGAGCACGTGTTCAGGCTGCCCATGAGCGACAATTAGCCCGCCAACAAAAAACCAATCAAGGGCTGAGTACTGCAGAAATCGAGCAGTTTTGTCATACCGATAGCGAGAGTCTACAGATGCTTAAACAAGCAATCAGCAAATTCAATCTGTCTGCTCGGGCTTATCACCGTATCCTCAAAGTCGCTCGCAGCATTGCTGATTTAGCAGCAAGTCAGGATATACAGTCACAACATATCGCCGAGGCGATACAATATAGACGTAGTGAATCTATCCAGTATTAATCCGCATATTTTGTTCGGGAGACAGCATGCAGGCATGGAACAGTTGGCATGAAGAGATGCAATCGGCTTATTTATATCGCATCGTTGCACAACATGAAACACTCAAAAATCGTCAGCAATTATTTACTCGATTAGCGCAAGAGGCAGAGCATCAAGCCGGTTTATGGGCAAAAGAAGCTGAACGCGCTGGCCAACCAATTGGTGAAGAATATCGAGCCAATTTGCGCACCAAGATGGTGGCATTTTTAATCCGCCATGTCGGTGCACAACGCATCAAACCCATACTCGCTGCAATTAAAATTCGTGGCTTATCGGTATATTCTGGGCGGGATGCTGGTCATCCTATGTTGACCAGCGTAGAGGAAGTCGGTGCCAGTCACAAATCATCCAGCAGCGGTGGTCTGAGAGCTGCAGTCTTTGGCGTTAATGATGGTTTGGTCTCCATTGCCTGTTTGCTGTTTGGTGTCGCTGGTGCAGCAAGTAGCAATGACACTATATTGCTGACTGGTATCGCTGGTTTGCTGGCTGGTGCATTTTCTATGGCCGCTGGTGAATATATTTCCATGCGCTCACAACGAGAGATGTTTGAATATCAAATCGCTTTGGAGCGAGAGGAGCTGGCGGAATATCCCGAGGAAGAAGCGGGCGAGTTGGCCTTGATTTATATGGCGCGTGGTATGCCCGAAAAACAGGCCATCGCTTTGGGTAAAAGAATGATTGCCAATCCTGAGGTTGGTCTGGACACCCTGGCGCGTGAAGAGTTAGGTTTAAATCCTGACGAGTTAGGCTCACCATGGGTCGCTGCATGCTCTTCGTTCTTGGCATTCGTTGGTGGTGGCATCATCCCACTGCTCCCCTTCGTGATTGCTATGACAGAACTGCGTTTACAGGCCTCCATCGCGCTAACGGCCTTGGCTTTATTTGCTATAGGCGCCGCTCTATCCCTGTTCACTGGGCGCTCAGCGCTATGGGGCGGTTTGCGTATGCTGTTGATTGGCGGTGGTGCCGGTTTGTTGACTTATTGGATAGGTCATTTGATGGGTGCTAATTTGGCATAGTGGTTTTTCTCATCTTCCCTTAGCGCGAAAGCCCGCCAGCATTTATAATGCTGGGTGTTTTTAACGCCCCAAAGGGCATAGGCAGAAATGAGTAAGTCTTTGATTTCCCCAACTGAAAAAATATTGCGTGATTTGATGCAGCATCGCATCCTGATTTTGGATGGCGCGATGGGCACCATGATTCAGCAATACAAGCTGAGCGAGGAAGATTATCGCGGGGAGCGCTTTAAGGATTTTCAGGGTCCCAAGGATGCGACTTTCTGTGCCAAAGGACCCTCTTGTGGATGCGGAGCTAATCATCATCCCATACCCGCAGAACCCAGTCGCGAGCTGTTCGTAAAAGGCAATAATGAGCTATTAAATCTTACTCAGCCTGAAATTATTCAACAAATCCACGAGCAATATTTAGCTGCTGGTGCAGACATTATCGAGACCAATACTTTTGGTGCTACCACCATTGCCCAAGACGATTATTTTATGGCGCACTTGGTCAACGAGATGAATCTGAATGCGGCCAAACTGGCACGTGCCGCTTGCGATAAATACTCTACCCCTGACAAACCCCGCTTTGTCGCGGGTGCTTTGGGGCCAACTCCAAAAACAGCGTCCATATCGCCGGATGTGAATGATCCTGCGGCGCGTAATGTGACCTTCCAACAGTTAAGCGAGGCTTACTATCAGCAAGTAGACGCTTTGGTGCAAGGCGGTGTGGATATTCTGTTGGTGGAAACCATTTTTGATACGCTGAACTGTAAAGCAGCGCTGTTCGCTATCGAGCAATATTTCGAAAAGCTGGGCCATCGTTTGCCGATCATGATTTCCGGCACGGTGACGGATGCCTCGGGACGTATTTTGTCGGGACAAACAGTTGCCGCCTTCTGGCATTCAGTGCGCCACGCCAGACCACTCACCATTGGTCTAAATTGTGCCCTAGGTGCAGCCTTGATGCGACCTTATGCGGAGGAGTTGTCAGATATTGCAGATACATTTGTTTGTATCTATCCCAATGCTGGTTTACCCAATCCGATGTCGGACACTGGTTTTGATGAAAAACCTGCCGACACCTCTGCCTTGCTTAAGGATTTTGCCGAGAGCGGGTTTGTGAATATCGCTGGCGGATGTTGTGGTACAACACCTGATCATATTCAAGCGATTGCCGAGGTAGTCAAAAATATCCCTCCGCGCAAATTGCCTGAAATACCTCGCGCGACGCGTTTGGCTGGTTTAGAACCTTTTACCATCTTGAACGACAGCCTCTTTGTCAATGTGGGTGAGCGCACTAACGTGACTGGTTCTAAAGCCTTTGCTCGCCTGATTTTGAATGAAGAATATGAGCAAGCGCTACAGGTCGCCCGTCAACAAGTAGAAAACGGCGCACAGGTGATTGATATCAATATGGACGAAGCCATGTTGGATTCTGTCAAAGCCATGCGCCATTTCCTCAATATGGTGGCTTCAGAACCGGATATTGCACGCATTCCTATCATGATTGACTCATCCAAATGGGAAGTGCTTGAGGCTGGATTGCAATGTGTTCAGGGCAAAGCCATCGTTAATTCAATTTCCTTAAAAGAAGGCGAAGAGGAATTTTTACGCCAAGCCACTTTATGCCAACGCTATGGTGCTGCGGTAATCGTGATGGCTTTTGATGAGCAAGGGCAGGCTGACACCTATCAACGCAAAATCGAAATTTGTGAGCGTGCTTATAGACTATTGGCAGGCGATCCCGCGCAATATCGCAGCGATGCCGCAACTGGCAACTACGACCAAGGCATAGGTTTTGCACCAGAAGATATTATTTTTGATCCCAATATTTTTGCCATTGCGACGGGCATTGAAGAACACAACAACTATGCCGTCGACTTTATCAATGCCACCGCTTGGATAAAACAGAATCTACCCTATGCGCGTATCTCTGGCGGTGTATCGAATGTAAGTTTTAGCTTCCGAGGCAATGAGCCAGCGCGTGAAGCGATTCATACCGTGTTCCTCTACCATGCCATCAAAGCAGGGATGAGTATGGGTATCGTCAATGCCGGCATGATAGGCATTTATGATGAGCTTTCACCTGAATTACGCGAGCATGTCGAGGATGTGGTGCTCAATCGCCGTGATGATGCAACAGAACGTATGATTGAATTTGCAGGCACGCTGACGGCTGGAGATAAAAAAGCTGACACTGGTCTTGCTTGGCGCGGCACAGAAGAACAGGCAGTACCCGTAGCGCAACGTTTATCTCATGCGCTAATTCATGGCATCACTGAATTTATTGTTGAAGACACCGAAGAAGCGCGCCAAGAGATTGCTGCGCGTGGCGGCCGTCCTATCGAGGTCATTGAAGGTCCGCTCATGGATGGCATGAACACGGTGGGAGATTTGTTTGGTCAAGGCAAAATGTTCTTACCGCAAGTGGTGAAATCAGCACGCGTCATGAAACAAGCTGTCGCACATCTGGTGCCATTTATCGAGGCCGAAAAACTGGAACAAGAAAAGCTGACCGGCATTAAACAACAACCACGTGGAAAAATTATTATCGCCACAGTAAAAGGCGATGTGCATGACATCGGCAAAAACATCGTCTCGGTGGTGTTGCAATGTAACAACTTCGAGGTAGTCAATATGGGGGTGATGGTGCCTGCCGCCGAGATTTTGGCCAAGGCAAAAGAGGAAAATGCTGACATTATTGGCCTATCAGGATTGATTACCCCCTCTTTGGAGGAGATGGCCCATGTCGCCAAAGAAATGCAACGCGACCCCTACTTCCGTGGTGTAAAAATGCCTTTGCTCATCGGCGGCGCAACCACCTCACGCACTCATACTGCGGTGAAAATTGCCCCACATTATGATGGCCCAGTGGTATATGTGCCCGATGCTTCTCGCTCAGTAGCCATTATGCAATCGCTACTCACCCCCGAACAGCGCGAGCAATATTTACAAAGTTTGACGCAAGACTATGAGCGTATTCGTCAACAACATGCCAATAAAAAAGGGGTTGCGCTATTAAGTCTTAACGATGCGCGTAAGAATAAAATGCATTGCCAATTTGGCGGTGAATTCACCCCTAGCAAACCCAAATTTATTGGGCGTCGCGTATTAGAAAATGTAGATTTAGGCATCCTTGCGCAATATATCGATTGGAGTCCGTTTTTCCAAACTTGGGATTTGGTGGGAAGCTATCCTGCTATCTTGCAAGACGAGATTGTGGGAGAAACGGCACGCAAGGTATTTGCCGATGCACAAGCAATGTTAAAGAAAATTGTCGAGGGACGTTGGCTCACCGCCAATGGAGTTATCGCTCTTTTGCCAGCTAACACTGTGCATGATGATGATATCGAAATCTATGCTGATGAACAGCGCGAGCAAGTTGCCTTTACCTACTATGGCATGCGCCAACAAACGCAAAAGCCGGTGGTGGATGGGGTAGCGCGTCCCAATCAATGTCTATCGGATTTTATCGCCCCCAAAGAGTCTGGGGTTGCCGATTATATCGGTATGTTTGCAGTGACTGCCGGTCTTGGTTTGGAAAAACACGAGCAGCGCTTCTTACAACAACATGACGACTATAGCGCCATTATGTTGAAGTCTTTGGCTGATAGACTGGCAGAAGCATTTGCTGAGTATCTGCATGAGCGAGTGCGCAAAGATTTGTGGGGTTATGCCAGCGATGAGCAACTTGATAATAGCGCACTGATTGCAGAGCAGTATCGTGGTATACGACCTGCGCCAGGTTATCCAGCTTGTCCTGACCATACCGTTAAGGCGGATATGTTTGCTCTGATGCAATGCCAAGAGATAGGCATGCAGTTGACTGAGTCTTTTGCGATGCACCCAGCGGCATCGGTATCGGGATTCTATTTTGCGCATCGTGATGCAAAATATTTCAGCGTGGATAAAATTGGTCAAGATCAATTAGCCGATATGGCAAAACGTCGTGCTGTATCTGAGCAGTTATTGGCACAATGGCTAGCGCCCAATTTGAGCTAGGTCTCTACTAAGGACAGCACAATGCATATTCATATCTTAGGTATCTGTGGCACGTTTATGGGTGGCATTGCGGTATTAGCCAAAAATGCTGGCCACCGCGTCACTGGTTGTGATGCAAACGTCTATCCGCCCATGAGTACCCAGCTTGAAAGCCAAGGAATCGAGTTAATTGAAGGCTTTGGGGTGGAGCAATTGGCGCTGAATCCCGATATCTATGTGATTGGCAATGTGGTATCGCGCGGTAATCCGCTGATGGAAGAAATTCTTAATCGTGGTCTACCTTATATCTCGGGACCACAATGGTTGGCAGAAAATGTGTTGCAAGGTAAATGGGTGATGGCAGTGGCTGGCACACACGGCAAAACCACCACCAGTTCCATGCTCGCTTGGATTTTAGAGTACGCTGGTTTAGCGCCCGGATTTTTGATTGGTGGTGTACCAGAAAATTTCTCGGTATCGGCTCGACTACCGCAAACACCCACACAAGATCCGAATAGCACCTCGCCATTTTTCGTGATTGAAGCAGACGAGTATGACACTGCGTTTTTTGATAAACGCTCTAAGTTTGTGCATTACCGTCCACGTACGGCGATTCTAAATAATTTGGAATTCGATCATGCCGATATTTTTGCCGACTTGGCTGCGATAGAAACTCAATTCCATCATTTGGTCAGAACCGTTCCACAGCAAGGATTAGTCGTCTCTAATGGTCGCGAGGCCTCGCTGGAACGTGTGATACAACGTGGATGTTGGACGCCGGTGGAAACCTTTGGCGCGTCGAGCGGATGGGATATGGGACCTGCTGATGCACAAGGACATTTCAGCGTGTCTTGGCAAGGTCAAACTATGGGAACGGTGCAATGGGATTTGCTAGGCGAACATAATCGTATGAATGCACTAGCCGCCATTGCCGCAGCACGACATGCTGGCGTGCAGGTTGCAGAAGCGATAGCGGCTTTGGCCGAATTTAAAAATGTAAAACGTCGTATGGAGCTACGCGGTGTAGTGCGGGAGATTTCCGTGTATGACGATTTCGCTCATCACCCCACTGCAATTGCCACCACTGTGGCAGGCTTGCGCAGCAAGGTCGGCAAAGCGCGTATCTTGGCTGTGCTGGAACCGCGCTCTAATACAATGAAATTAGGGGTGATGAAACAGGCTTTGCCTGATAGCTTGCGAGACGCAGATTTGGTATTTTGTTACGGTGCTAATTTAGGCTGGTCAGCCCAAGAGGCCTTGCAGCCGATTGCCCATAAGAGCCAAGTGTTTGATGACCTTCCTGCGATGGTGCAAGCGATTTGCCAAGTCGCCCAATCAGGGGATCATATTTTGGTGATGAGTAATGGTGGCTTTGGTGGCATACACCAACAATTATTGGATGCACTTGCCTAATCCAAATATCAAGAGGATTGTCTGGAAAGTATGTTGAATCAATCCAAAATTTTTTATCTCGCCATCAGCTTCTCGCTGTTGCTCCATATTTTATTTATCCTTGGGGTAAAGATTCAGCCTGACTATACTAAATTTCTGCGCGATAAAATCCCCCCCTTAGAAGTAGTCATTGTCAGCAATCCTGCTGAAAAAGCGCCTCCACAAGCATCCCTGTTAGCACAAACCAATCATGATGCAGATGCTGCACAAGCAAAACAGGAGCAGAGGAAATCCAGCCCTCCGCCAGTGGATAGCAATGTTGATAAAAAAACTGTAGCGAAATTAGAAAAACTGTCTAAGCGCGTAGATAAAATTGAATCTAGCTCGCGCGAAAAACAAGCACAAGTAAAACAGTTAGAAAATCAGGCTAAAAATTTATTGCATCAGTTGCAATCTCAGCCCGTGATTGAAAATACACCCGCGCCGTCAGCCAATAATAATGAAGCCGTGGCACAACCAAAAAAATTGAATTTAAGCACGGCTGATTTACTTGCTAGTAACGAAGAAATCTCGCGCTCAGAAGCACAGATCGCACGCCAACAAGAAGATTATCAACGCAGACCTAGACGCAAATCTGTGGGGATACGCACGCAAGAATATAAGTTTGCAATTTATGTGGAAGCTTGGCGGCAAAAAGTCGAGCGTATAGGCAATCTCAATTATCCTGCGGCGGCGCGCGAGCAAAAGCTTTATGGCAATCTACAAATGACGGTTTACATCAAATCCGACGGAAGTTTGGAAAAGGTTGAAATCCGTCGCAGTTCTGGTCATCGCGTATTAGATGATGCGGCACGGCGAATAGTTGAACTAGCTGCGCCCTATGCGCCTTTCCCGGAAGATATTCGCAAAGAAGTTGATGTGCTAGATATCACTCGCACATGGACATTTACCAAAGAGGATAGCTTTAATGGTGGCGATTAGATTCTAATCTTCACCTTCATCATATTGGATACATCATGCCCGAAAAAAGTCATTATCAATACCATGTGTTTTTTTGTTTGAATGTGCGCGAGGATGGTGCTAACTGTTGCACCCAACATGGTGCAGAGCAGGCTTTCGATTATATGAAAGCACAAGTCAAAAAATTGCACCTGAATGGCAAAGGCAAAGTAAGAATAAATCGTGCTGGCTGTTTAGATCGTTGTGCGCAAGGACCGTTGCTAGTGGTCTACCCGCAAGCAGTGTGGTACACCTTTGTAGATAACGCCGATGTAGATGAAATTATTGAGCGCCACTTGCGACATGGCGAGATTGTAGAAAGATTATTGGTAGATTAATTAAGCAAATTGCTGCTCAAGTTGGGTCAGTAAACGCTGCTTAAATTTGCTCAGCAATCCTATATCCGCAGTTTTACCCTCTCTCTGCTTGGGCCCCCAAGTCGCCTCAGGAAAATTTTTATCACTAGCAAAACGTGGGATGACATGCCAATGCACATGCGGTGTCTTATTCCCCAAACTGGCGAGATTAATTTTATCTGGCTGTAATATCTCCCGCTGCACTTGTTCAACCAAAAAAACTATCTGCATTAATGCCCATTGCTGATCGCCGGACAAATCGCTCATCTCTTTCACATGCTGGTTCAATATCACCCGACAAAATCCGACATAATCAGCATCATTAATGAGCACCACACGGCATAGTGCATTTTGCCAAATCAGCTCACCGCCTGTCTCTTGGCAGAATACACAGTGAGTATGAGGACTGCTGCTAGACACGGATGTCGACTCGTTGACCAGTTGCCGCAGATTGCAACACTGCTTCGATGGTAGCGCAGTTGATACGCGCGTCTTGCAGAGTCAACAAAGGCGATTTGTTGTTCAAAACACAATCAGAAAAATGTTCGATTTCCAGCACAAAATGATTACTTGCCGGATAGATTTCTTCTCCACGACTACCGTCCTCACTCCACCAAGAAATCACTGGCACATCATTAGTACCGGGAAGTTGCCAGACAGTATGGCATTTGAGTCCACCCTTGGTGCCTATCAGGGTGTATTCAGATTGTCGGCTGCATTCAAAACTGGTATCGAAGTGCCCACGACGACCATCGCCAAAATCGATAATGCCACTGGTAGTAATGTCTGCCCCACTCTCAGCATATTTTGCACTCGCCACGACAGAGAGCGGATCTTGCTCGAAACAATGACGCAAAGTGTGCACCGCATATGGGCCAATATCCCACATAGCACCGCCGCCCATATCCGTATGATGGGCAAGTCTATACATACGCGCCGGACGCATCATAAAAGAGTAACTCGCTTTAGCAAAACGCACATCGCCTATCTTGCCAGACGCGACAATCTCTTTTACACGTTGGTGTTGTGGATGAAAGCGATACATAAATCCTTCCATCACTTGTCTCTGATATTTCTCTGCGGCATGGGCAATTGCCTGAATATCCTCAAGCTTGATAGCCATAGGTTTTTCAATCAGCACATGCTTGCCAGCTTGCATCGCTTTGATCGCCCATTCTGCGTGTTCATGATTCGCCAAAGGAATATAAATAGCGTCGATATCAGATCTTTCTAATAGAGGCTCCAACGCGTCTAGTGTTTGTACTTGCTGTGCCATGTGTGGTGCATACTTCAGTAAAGTCTCTTGTGCGGCACCAGCACGGCGACTTGCAATCGCCACTAATTCTGCGTTATGCGCATCCACAATCGCCGGCAGCAAACGCTCGTTAACTCGCGCTGCGCCTAAGATTCCCCAACGAAGTTTGCTCATAATCTGTAATCCTTAAAGGTTAAACGACGCCATGCGCTTGCTGATCCGCATGGTAAGAACTTCTCACCATAGGACCACAAGCAGCCTGAGTAAATCCCATGGCATAGGCCTCTTGCTCAAATTGTTTGAAGCGCTCTGGGCTGACAAATCTAGCCACTGGCAAATGGTGACGAGATGGTTGCAAATATTGACCCAAGGTCAGCATGGTGACTCCATGGTCTCTGAGGTCTTGCATGACTTGCAAAATTTCTTCATCGGTTTCACCCAAACCTAACATCAAGCCAGATTTTGTGGGGACATTTGGGTGAAGGTCTTGAAACTGTTTGAGTAAATCTAGCGAATTTTGATAGTCAGCCCCGGGACGCGCTTGTTTGTATAAACGTGGCACAGTTTCTAGGTTGTGATTCATCACGTCAGGCGGCGCATCTTGCAAAATTTGTATCGCGATATCCAAACGTCCACGAAAATCGGGTACTAAGATTTCAATTTTAATTTGTGGCGACTCACGTCTGACGGCACTAATACAGTCGACAAAATGTTGTGCTCCACCATCACGTAAATCATCTCTATCGACACTGGTAATCACCACATATTTCAATCGCATTTGCGCAATGGTACGGGCTAAATTTTCTGGCTCATGGGCGTCAGGTGCTAATGGTCGACCATGCGCCACATCACAGAATGGACAACGGCGAGTACAAATATCCCCCAAAATCATAAAGGTCGCCGTGCCTCCACTGAAGCACTCGCCGATATTAGGACAACTCGCTTCCTCGCATACTGTATGCAATTGATTTTCACGCAAGATAGATTTAATTTCTTGAAAGCGTGGGCTGTCTGGCACTTGCATCTTAATCCACTCAGGTTTGCGCATAGGCGGCTGAGGTACAATTTTGATAGGGATGCGTGCCGTTTTATCGGCGCCTCTTTGTTTGACGCCGGCTGGCTTTATTACTTTTACGACAGGTTCAGTCATGCTGGTATCCAAGTTGCTGAGCGAAGGATTCTAACAGTTTTGCAGCAATCTGTTGCTCGCTCATGTGTATCTCTAAATCATGCATTTGTGTCACTTGTAAGCCCTGATATCCACAAGGGTCTATCGCCGAGAAAGGACTTAAATCCATATTCACATTCAGCGAAAGGCCATGATAGCTGCGCTCTTGTTTGAGGCGCAAACCAACCGAGGCTATTTTCTTGTCCTGAACATAAACTCCAGGCGCATCTGCACGTGCCATTGCGATGACATGATGCTGGGCTAATAAATGTATGACGGCATTTTCCAAGGCACTGACTAATTGTCGCACCGTGATTTTTTTTCGCTTTAAGTCGATTAATGTATACATCACCAATTGACCGGGGCCGTGATAGGTAATTTTTCCTCCTCTATCGATGGCGAGCACAGGGATATCGTCACGGCTGGGCATACGCACGTCTTTACGGTTCAGTCCCAAAGTATAAATAGGCGAGTGTTGAACAAACCAAACCTGATCCAAACTATGGCTATCGCGTTGCGCAGTGTAGCGCTGCATTTTTTGCCATATCTCAGTAAAGTCTTGCAAGCCAAGATATTGCACGGTCAAACGAGATTGTGGGTCTATCAAGATGGTCATCTAAATATAAGCAGATGCAAATTAAAGCACGTACTTTACTAAAGGATGCGAGGTCAAGGCGCGATATACATTGTCCAGTTGTGTTTGAGAGTCGACGGTAACCAAACAGGTTAAGCTGATATATTTGCCTGCACTGCTGGCGCGCATTTCTACTCGACTGGCGTCAAACTCTGGCCTATGTTCTCGGATGACAGCAATCATCAACTCTGCAAAGGTCTCATGCGTCTCGCCCATCACTTTAATGGGGAAATCGCATGGAAATTCTATTAATGGTTTTTCAGTCTGTTTTGTCATAGTCTGCTTAGTGGGGGCAAATCGAATAACTTCAAGTTAAAAAGATACTATCATGGCATTCACGCCAAGATTTGCTTTGATTTTTTCTGCCATTTTTTCAGCATTGCTGCGTGTATCAAAAGGTCCTACCAACACGCGATAAAGTCCCTGATTTTGCCAATTATTGATACTCAGTTCCATAGGCAATATATTTTGCTCGCGTAGTTTTTGCGCCAACTGATTAGCATTTTCTGACTGTCTGAATGCCCCTAGCTGAATGTAATTACCTGCTGAAAAATTGCTCTGTTGCTTATTAGCAGGAAGTTCACTCGTCTCAGGCGCAATCGCTTTATCAGCCAGCATTGGTTTCGACTTCTCGGCGAGAAACTGTTTGACATCAATCGCCTCAACCTCTACCACGCCGCTGCCTTTCTGAGCGATTCCTAATTTAAATGCTGCCACATAGGATAGATCTATCAGCCGTCCCTCGTGAAAGGGGCCTCTGTCATTAATTCGCACAATGACCGATTTTCCATTGTCAGGGTTGGTGACTTTGACGTAACTGGGTAAAGGCAATGTCGTATGTGCACCGGTCATCGCATACATATCATAAATTTCGCCAATGGAAGTTTTTTGACCGTGATATCTGCGTCCATACCATGAGGCAATACCAGACTTTTTATAGGGCTGAAAAGTAGTCATGGGCGTGTAGGTCATACCTAGAGCGATATAAGGTTTATTAGCCCGCGCAATATAGGGTTCTAACTTAGGTACAGCGTCGGGGATGCTGATTAAGTCTGCTGGTGGATTATCACCTGGGCCATCATCAAGATAATAACCCCCACTCTTCACCGGTTTAGTCTGTTCTGTCTTTGATGCAGGAGCTGCAGGGCGCTCCTCTCTCGGCAGAATAATATCTAAAGTTGAACATGCGCTCAGCCACAAGCTTAATATCAGTGGCCAAGCCTTTTTGAAATTCATCCTCATGAGGAAGCCACCAAAGATTTGTGTCTATGTATACTCATTAAAATACCGAAACCCAGTAATACGGTGACTAAGGAAGTACCCCCATAACTGATAAAAGGCAAAGGCACCCCCACTACAGGAAGTATCCCACTCACCATGCCTATATTAATGAATACATAGGTGAAAAATGTGAGGCATATACTGCCCGCCAACAATCGAGAGAATACATTGTGTGCTCGCGACGCAATGATATAGCTGCGAAAAATCAACAAAGCGAACAATCCTAGTAATAGTAAATTACCGATTAAGCCAAACTCTTCGCCATAAACAGCAAAAATAAAATCTGTCGTTCTTTCAGGTAAAAAATCGAGTTGTGACTGGGTCCCATTCAGCCAGCCTTTACCAAACAATCCCCCAGAACCTAAAGCGATACTAGCTTGAATGGTGTGATAGCCTGCCCCCAAAGGATCTTGATAAGGGTCTAACAAAATTTCAATACGACGACGTTGATAATCATGCAGCATACCCCAAAAAATTGGCATCAAAACAGCAGCTAAAATTCCAGCTGAAATCAATAATCTTGAGCTGAGTCCTGCAAGAAAAATAACAAAAAAACCTGCCGCAAAAATAATCAGTGATGTGCCGAGATCAGGCTGTTTCATCACCAAGGCTACAGGCATCATTAATAAAATAAATGCCACGAAATAATCTCGACTACGCAAGTTTTCCTCGCGACGCGCAAAATACCAGGCCAACATCATGGGCGCCGCTATTTTCATCAGCTCTGAAGGCTGAATACGAACAATCCCAAGGTGCAGCCAGCGCCGTGCCCCATGACTAATCTCTCCAAATAATGCGACCCCTATCAATAAAGTCAGGGCAATTAAAAATGTTGGTACAGCCAATCGCTCCATAAGATTCGGCGAGATATTGGATACACCCCACATCAAAGTTAAAGCCACTGTCATATTGATGAACTGATTGGCCACCTTATCTAGGCTTTGACCCGACGCACTGTAGATTACAAATAAACCGATAAAACAGGTAAACAAAATCGTTGCAGTGAGAAATGGGTCAAGACTGCGCAAAAAATAATATTTCAAACGATCAATCATGGGGCTGCTCCTCATTTGCGGTCGAGCTTGTTGTATTAGCGTTGCGAGGTTCAGCAACTTGCACTTTCGGGGCTTTACCGGTGAGATAGTAATCCATTACTTGTCTTGCAATTGGACCTGCCGCAGAACCACCGTGACCGCCATTTTCCACAATCACGGCAACTGCAATTTTTGGATTGTCTGCTGGTGCAAATGCAATAAATAAAGCATGGTCTCGATGGCGCTCTTCTAGAGCGGCAGCATTATATTTTGCCCCTTGCTTAATACCAACCACCTGCGCAGTACCAGTTTTTGCAGCAATATCATAAGACGCGCCAGCTCCCACACTGGCGGCTGTGCCACCAGGTTTAGTCACATCTATCATTCCTCTTCGCACAATATTCATATGGTCTGAATCTATCGGAATCAAGTCCACTTGTGTTTGTGGAATATCGAAGCGCTTACTATGGTCAGGAACTTCAACGGTTCTCAAAATATGTGGTCGCATCGCAATCCCATTGTTCGCCAAGATAGATACTGCCTGAGCCAGTTGCATTGGGGTAACTAAAATATAACCTTGGCCAATCCCGACAATAGCTGTCTCCCCGCCAAACCATTTTTGTTTATAGCGTTTTTCTTTCCAAGTTGGTGTAGGCAATAGACCACCGATTTCACCTACCATATCCAAACCAGATTTTTCTCCAAAGCCGAAATGTTTTACATAGCCAGCAAGCTTTTCTATGCCCAAATCCATAGCCAAGCCATAAAAAAAAGTATCACATGACACCGTAATCGCTTTTTGCATATCGACCATGCCGTGTCCTCCTGGCTTCCAATCGCGATATTGATGACTACTTCCAGATAAAGTGTAAAAACCTGGGTCTGCAATTGAAAAAGGTGGTAGGCGTTTTTTTTCATTCATGCCCGCCAAGGCGACAAAAGGTTTAAAAGTCGAGCCAGGTGGGTATATCCCTCTTATCGGGCGATTTATCAGTGGTTTATCCAGCGAGTCATTCATCTGCTTCCATGTATCGCTATCAATACCATCGATAAATAAATTAGGGTCATAGGTTGGCATGCTGACATAAGACAATACCTCACCCGTTTTTGGGTCAATGGCGATTAGCGCGCCACGACGATTGCCAAAGGCATTCTCAGCAATTTGCTGAAGTTTTAAATCAATACTAAGAATTAAATTATTACCTGAGTGAGGTGGTGTCACTGATAACACTCGCTCAGCTTGACCATCTGCATTAATTTCTATTTGTTGAAAACCAGTTTGTCCATGCAAAATCGTCTCATAAAACTGCTCCATCCCCGCTTTACCAATATGATCTGAGCCCTTGTAATTCGAACTCATCTCCATACTTTCCAAGAGCTTGTTATCGGCCTCATTGATACGCCCGACATAGCCAATTAAGTGAGAGGCCGTTTTGCCATTCGGGTAATAGCGGAATAGTCGGGATTTGATACTGACCCCAGGGAATTGGTACTGATTGACCGCAAAAAGTGCTGCTTCTTGCTCAGTCAAATGAGTGCGTATTGGAACGCTTTCAAAGTTATGCGTTTGCGCGCGTAGCTTTTTGAAATTTTTAATATCCTTTTCACGAATCATTACCAATTTAGATAATTTATCTATCGTACCTTGGAGGTCTTCTATCCGAGCAGGAACGATTTCTAGGGTGTAGACAAAATAGTTTTGCGCAAGAATCTCGCCGTTTCTGTCATAGATATTGCCACGGTTTGGAACAATAGGAACAAGGGCGACACGGTTATTTTCAGCTTGCGTGTGGTAGTAATCGTATTTGCCAATTTGCAGATAAATAAATCGCAGAGCCAGTATGAGTAGGAAAATTACTACCCCGAACCCTGCAAAGCGCATACGATTGTGAAAATAAAATTGCTCTAGCGCGAAGTTGCGCATATGACGATTGGAGGATTTGAACCAGTCCAAGCGCTATCTCTCCCGGTTTAGCCATAACAAATGGGCAAGATACCAAATCAATAAGCTGGCAATACTCGAGAGGAAAAGAATCAGCAAAGAATATTGACCTGTATAAGCCTGTAACAACATCATGATGGATTGATTAAACAGCAGTAATAAAAGGATATATCCCATTTGCTGCAAGTTAGTAAATAGGATCAAACGACGCTGATAAAACAAAGCCAAAAATGCTGTTAAGGTATAAGCCAAAGCATGCTGGCCAAATAATACCCCTGTCATTAAATCTAATATGACACCTACTACCCATGCAGTCCCAATTCCACACAGATGAGGACTTCTTAATAAACAATACAGCAAAGTCATCAGCACGAATTCTGGATGAACCCATGTTGACCATGGCATCAATTGCAAGATAAACGCCAAAGCCATCGCTAAGTAAATTTTGGCTCTTGTCATTCAGTGCGTTCCTGCATTTTATGTAACAATTCTTGGGCTTTTAGTCTATTTTGCTGATGTTGTTGCTGATCCTGCTGAGAGATTTGTTGTGCTTCATTCAGACTTTTAGATTTTTCTTGTGGCTCTATCAGCAAAACCTGACGGAAGTTGTGTACTCCACCAAGAGGCTGCGCATGTACGATAGCAAAAGGACTATTGCTACTGGTTTTTAACTCTGCAATTTCTGCCACTAGCAGCCCTGCTGGGTAGGTACCATCAATGCCAGAGGTAATCAAACGATCACCTTTCAACAAATCAATATTGGCAGGGAGGTAAGGAAGGCTGATGGAATATCGATTCCCTCTTCCATACGCTATCGCACGCAAGCCATTTCTTTCAATTTGGATTGGGATGGCAAAGTCACGATCAGTCAGCAAAGTCACTTCACTGGTATAGCGAAAAACACGCGTCACTTGGCCAATGACCCCTTGTTCATCAATGACGGCTTGACCATCAATGACGCCTTCCTCTTGCCCAGAACTAATAATGACTTTGTGACTGTAACTATGATTTATCAGCGCAATAATCTCCGCTGGCCTGACCTTAAACTGGCTATTCTCAATTAGCATCAGTAAAGATTTGAGATGATTATTTTCAGCTTCTAGGCTCTGCAGTTGTTGCAGTTTTGATGATTGCAATAGAGATTCATTTTTGAGGGTAGCTAACTGCTCACGTAAAGTCGTCTGAGTCACCACATATTCATTGAGCGTTTGATAAATAGCCTCGGGTCGATTAGCCAGCCATTGGAATGGATACAACATTAACATTCCAGCTTGACGCAAGCTGCCTAAATAATGAAAGCGGGCATCGCTGGCCATAAGACTGATGGATAATGCGGAAAAAAACACCATACGCAACAGAATACTGGTGCCACGAAAAAAAAACTTTGGTGATTGATCATCCATCATGCTAAGGAATATTTTACCTGCAACTCGATTAAAAAAATTGCTAGCCTAGCTAGCAATTTCGGATGGTTGATTTTAACTACAATGCCGCGATAATCATCGCTATTACTTACTCTTGCGCAAAAATATTTCCTAGACGATCGATTTCTTCCAATGCTCGACCGCTACCACGTGCCACACAAGTTAATGGATCATCCGCGATTACAACTGGCAGACCAGTCTCTTCCATAATCAGTCTATCTAAATTATGCAGAAGTGCGCCACCGCCCGTTAACACCATGCCTTTTTCAGCAATATCCGCGCCCAATTCAGGCGGTGTTTTTTCTAAGGCAGATTTTACCGCCCCTACAATCGCATTCAGCGGCTCGGTCAATGCTTCCAGCATCTCATTACTGCTGATCATGAATTTTCTTGGCAAGCCTTCCGCCAAATTACGACCCGTGACTTCAATTTCTTTCACTTCGGAACCAGGGAATGCAGAGCCAATCTCTTTTTTGATTAACTCAGCAGTCGGTTCAGAAATTTGCATACCGTAGTTACGGCGAATGTAATCGATGATTGCTTGGTCAAACTTGTCACCCCCCACACGTTCTGAACTCGCGTAGACAATACCACCTAAAGAAATCACACCGACTTCTGTCGTACCACCACCCACATCAACCACCATACAACCGGTTGGCTCGGCGACAGGCATATTGGCACCGATTGCGGCGGCCATCGGCTCTTCAATCAGATACACTCTACGCGCACCAGCACCCAGTGCAGACTCGCGAATTGCTCGACGTTCTACTTGTGTGGACCCGACAGGCACACAAATAATGATGCGTGGGTTGGGGGAAAATAATCTAGATTCGTGAATTTTGCGTATGAAATACTTGAGCATTTGCTCGGTAATTGTGAAATCGGCAATCACGCCATCTTTCATAGGACGAATAGCCTGAATGTTGGCTGGGGAACGACCCAGCATGCGCTTGGCCTCTGCACCAACGGCTAGCAAAGTTTTTTTACCTGCTGGGCCACCTTCTTGGCGGATAGCGACTACAGAGGGTTCGTCTAATACGATGCCTTTGCCACGCACATAAATCAATGTGTTAGCGGTACCAAGGTCAATTGCGATATCGTTGGAAAAGTAAGATTTTAAAAAACCGAGCATGTTATTTCCTGTTTTAATCTTCATTAGACTAGATGGAAGGCATCTAGTAGTGTCCTAAAGCGAGGTATAATACCGCAACCTAGCGTAAATATTAAATTTCTCAGCCGATTTTATTGATTTTAAGTAAATTTATGTCACTCAACAGCCAAGATATTAAGCGTATTGCCCATTTAGCGCGTATAGAAGTGAATGATGATGAGGCACAAGCCACATTAAACAAACTCACTGGCATTATGGCGCTTATCGAAGAAATGCAAGCCGTCAATACTGAAGGTATTGCCCCTATGTCACACTCGCAAGATGTGACTCAGCGCTTGCGTGAAGACCAAGTCACCGAAACCAATCAGCGTGAGCTTTATCAGTCTATCGCTCCCTCGGTGGAAGATGGCCTATACCTTGTCCCTAAAGTAATCGAATAATTTTTTAAGCCAAGACCATGATTAACAAAAGCCTTAAACAGCTTGGCGAGATGTTGCAAACCAAGCAAATATCCAGCGTAGAGCTGACTCAAACCTATCTCGACAGAATTGCACAGCTCAATCCTGAGATGAACGCATTTATTACCGTTGACCCAGACAAGTCATTGGCTCAAGCAAAGCAAGCAGACGCCATGATTGCAACGGGAAAAACTACCGCGCTCACTGGTATTCCTATCGCTCAAAAAGATATTTTTGTGGCGCAAGGTTGGCGCACCACCTGCGCATCCAAAATGCTTGAAAACTTTATTGGCCCCTACGACGCCACTGTGATTCAGCAGTTTAATCAAGCAGGTGCAGTCAATTTGGGCAAAACCAATATGGATGAATTTGCCATGGGCTCATCCAATGAAACCAGCTACTTTGGCAAGGTACAAAACCCTTGGGATAGAAGCCGTGTGCCTGGCGGCAGTTCTGGTGGCAGTGCTGCTGCGGTGGCTGCGCGCCTTTGTGCCGCCGCTACAGGTACCGATACCGGTGGCTCTATCCGTCAACCTGCCTCTTTGTGTGGTTTATCTGGTCTAAAGCCGACCTACGGATTGGCATCTCGTTACGGCATGATTGCGTTCGCTTCTTCACTAGACCAAGCCGGCCCAATGGCAAGGTCATGTGAAGATATGGCACTGATGATGAATGTGATGGTTGGCTATGATGAGCGTGACTCAACTAGCCTTAATCACCCTAAAGAAGACTACACTCGTGAATTAGGTAAGCCGCTTAATGGCTTAAAGATTGGTCTTCCCAAAGAGTATTTCTCTGAGGGTTTAGATAACAACGTGGCTACGATAGTACAGGCAGCCATTGATGAGTATCGTAAATTAGGAGCGGAAATCGTTGATATCAGCCTACCTAATACACGCTTATCTATCCCGGTTTACTATGTGTTGGCGCCCGCAGAAGCCTCAAGCAATTTGTCACGTTATGACGGCGTACGCTATGGACATCGCGCTAAACAATATGGCGATTTGATGGACATGTATTGCAAAACCCGCGCTGAAGGCTTTGGCGCGGAAGTCAAACGCCGTATCTTAATCGGCACCTATGTGCTAAGTGCCGGCTATTACGATGCCTATTATTTGCAGGCACAAAAAATTCGTCGCTTGATTGCACAGGACTTTGAAAATGCCTTCAAACAATGTGACGTGATTATGGGTCCTACAGCCCCCTCAACTGCTTTTAAAATTGGTGAAAAAGCTGATGACCCAATCTCAATGTACTTGCAAGACATTTACACCATCGCTGTGAATTTGGCTGGCTTGCCAGGTATGAGCGTACCAGCAGGCTTTAGCAATAATTTACCGGTCGGTTTGCAGATTATTGGAAATTACTTTGATGAGGCGCGCATGCTCAATGTTGGTCATGCCTATCAACAAGTTACAGATTGGCACAATCGTATGCCAGAGGGAATTGCATAATGGAATGGGAAGTCGTTATCGGGTTGGAGACGCATGTCCAGCTTCAAACCCAATCGAAAATTTTTAGTGGCGCCTCCACTGCCTTTGGCGCAGAACCGAATACCCAAGCCTGCGTGGTCAGTTTAGCTATGCCGGGTGTGCTACCTGTGTTGAATAAACAGGCTGTGCAATGTGCCATACGCTTTGGTTTGGCTATTGATGCAGAGATTGCTAATCGCTCAGTATTTGCGCGCAAAAACTACTTTTACCCTGATCTCCCCAAAGGCTATCAAATCAGCCAATACGAGTTACCCGTAGTCGGCAAAGGTCACATCAATATCCAAGTCGGCAGCGGTGAGCAGGCCTATGAAAAAAATATTCGTATCACCCGCGCGCATCTTGAAGAAGACGCGGGCAAATCGGTACATGGCGCACAACAAGGAATGTCAGGTATCGATTTAAATCGTGCCGGCACCCCACTGTTAGAAATTGTCACCGAGCCAGACATGCGCTCTGCAGCAGAGGCTGTCGCCTATGCCAAAAAATTACATGAATTGGTGCAATGGATAGGTATTTGTGACGGAAATATGCAAGAAGGTAGTTTCCGCTGTGATGTGAACGTTTCCGTTCGCCGCAAGGGTGAAGAAAAATTGGGGACCCGTCGCGAAATCAAAAACTTGAACTCATTCAAGTTTATGCAACAAGCGATTGAGTATGAAACCCGTTGGCAAATTGAAACATTAGAAGACGGTGGCAAGATTCAGCAAGCTACAGTATTGTTTAACCCAGATACTGGTGAGACACGTGCGATGCGTAGCAAAGAAGAAGCTAACGACTATCGCTATTTCCCCGATCCAGACTTATTGCCTCTTGCTATTTCCGCTGACGATATCGATGCGGTAAAACAGCATATGCCTGAGTTACCAGAAGCAATGAAACAACGCTTCCAAAGCCAATACGCCTTGCCTGATTATGACGCCAATATGTTGACTAGCTCACGCGCTGTCGCCGACTATTTTGTCGCGGTAGTCGCTGCTGGCGCTGATGCAAAGCTCGCCTCTAACTGGGTCATGGGCAATGTGGCTGCCAAGCTCAATCTTGAAGAAAAATCCATTGCTGCCTCGCCGATTAACCCGACCCAACTGGCAGAGCTCATTAAGCGCATTCAAGATGGTACGATTTCCAATAATGCCGCCAAACAAGTATTTGAAGCCATGTGGAATGGCGAGGGTGAAGTGGACAGTATTATTGAAGCCAAAGGATTGAAACAAGTATCTGACAGTGGTGCGATCGAAGCTATCGTGGATGAAGTGTTGGCTGCCAATGATGCGATGATTCAAGAGTACAAATCTGGCAAAGACAAAGCCTTCAATGCCTTAGTAGGGCAGGTAATGAAAGCCTCAAAAGGGAAGGCAAATCCAGCTCAGGTAAATGAAATCTTGAAGAAGAAACTTAGCTAAACTCGTCGGTGCTTTTTCAATAGCCTGAAAACAAAAAAGCCGCAAATGCGGCTTTTTTTTGGGCATGATTACAAGGTGCCGTATCGGTCTCGATAGGCTTCCATTGCCTGATTGTATTCGCTCAACTCAGGCGCACCTTGCATATAGCTAATCAGGTCGGACAAGGTAGCAATCTTGATGACAGGAATCAAATAATCATGTTCAACTTCTTGCACAGCTGACTGTATGCCCTCACCACGCTCCTGTCTATCTAAGGCCACCACCACACCGACTGGCTCAGCGCCTTCGTATTCTATGGTGTCGAGTGACTCGCGCACAGAGGTCCCTGCAGAGATCACATCATCAATAATCAGCACTTTACCTTCTAATGGTGCGCCCACTATCTTGCCGCCCTCACCATGGTCTTTTGCCTCTTTACGGTTATAAGCAAAATTGACGTTCTTGCCACGCTTTGCCAGCGCCATTGATACCGCTGCAACCAGGGTAATCCCTTTGTATGCCGGACCAAACAACATATCAAATTTCACGTCAGATTTAATAATCGCTTCAGCGTAGAAATCGCCCAGCTTGGCCAAACTCTCTCCGTCATAAAACAAACCTGCGTTGAAAAAGTATGGGCTAAGACGACCGGCTTTAGTTTTAAATTCGCCAAAGCGCAAAACTTTGCGTTGAATAGCAAATTTGATGAATTGCGCGGTAGAATCTTTATTCTCGGTTTTGCCGTTAGCGGCTTTCGCGCGTTGAATTCTTAAATACATTATTAATGGATCCTCATGCTTAGAATTATATCTGCAAATCTAAATGGTATTCGGTCTGCTTGTAACAAAGGTTTTTTACCTTGGATGCTCAAACAAGATGCCGATTTTATCTGCCTGCAAGAGCTTAAAGCACAGCAAGCCGATATGACTGAGGAAATGCTCAATCCTCATCCTTACCATGGTTATTTTCATTACGCCGAGAAAAAAGGTTACAGCGGCGTTGGTATTTATACCCGTCATGTCCCCGATAAAATTATCGTTGGCCTTGGTCATGCTGACATTGATGCAGAAGGTCGTTACCTCGAGCTTCAGTTTGACCATATAGGTGTCAAAAAGCTCAATATTATATCTCTATACCTTCCTTCTGGCTCAAGCGGTGAAGAGCGACAGCAGATTAAATTTAGCGTCATGCAACGCTTTTATCCACATTTACAATCTCTCATCAACAGCGGCAGGGAAGTCATTATATGCGGAGATTGGAATATTGCGCATCGTGAAATTGATTTAAAAAATTGGAAAGGCAATCTAAAAAATTCTGGTTTTCTTCCTGAGGAACGTTCTTGGATGTCAGATATTTTTGAAAAACAGGGTTGGGTAGATACTTATCGCAAGCTTTATCCAGACACCACAGATGAATGTTATACATGGTGGAGCAATCGAGGACAGGCGTGGGCAAAGAATGTGGGGTGGCGTATCGACTATCAAATTGCTACTCCAGATATAGCTAACCTAGCCAATCAAGCCAGCGTTTATAAGGACGAAAGATTCAGTGACCACGCGCCACTTTGTATCAGCTATGCTTATCCAACTAAATAATTTCAGTGTAATACCCACATCGCGTCAGAGACCAGACAAATGCCTCCATATTTTTTAAGTAATAAACGAATGTCTTCAACGACCGGTTGAAGTTGGTTTTCTTCGCACGCAACAACAAACGTGATGTTTTCAAATTTTTCTCCAAATACATGGTCATCACGAGTGCCTCTCTCGCCACAGCCTTCTACATTTTTATAAAGGGTGTAATGGTCGATTTTGTTGCGCTTTAATATGTCCACAACTGTATCTTTTTCAATAGCTTCAATCACAATCTCTAAACGTTTCAC
>JACCDH010521762.1_pt1 | contig 24741 bp, 22 predicted proteins | sample 7442481 | NCBI WGS metagenome assembly JACCDH01 (sample SAMN15323433, study PRJNA562643) | freshwater metagenome | isolation source: river surface water | place: USA:Blue River Watershed | collected 2017-08-15
CCCGGGGGCGTGTGGTCCGTCGCCGCCCCGCCGGGATGGGTGGCCGCCGGTGCGCTGGCTGGCGGCGCCTGGGCGGTGCTGCCCCTGCCGCTGGCGCTGCGCGTGCCCGGTCTGTTGCTGCTGCTGCCGGTGCTGCTGTGGCAGCCGCCCCGGCCGGCCCCCGGCGCGTTCGAGGTGCTGGCCGCCGACATCGGCCAGGGCACTGCGGTGCTGGTGCGCACCGCCGGCCATGACCTGCTGTACGACGCCGGGCCGCGGTGGGCGCCCGACCAAGATGCGGGCCAGCGGGTGCTGGTGCCGCTGCTGCGCGCGCTGGGCGTGCGCCTGGACCGGCTGGTGGTGAGCCACCAGGACACCGACCACAGCGGCGGCGCGGCGGCCGTCCTGGCGGCGCACCCGCGCGCGGACCTGCTCGCCTCGCTGCCCGCGGGCCACCCGTTGGCCGCCCTGCGCGCGCCGCAGGCCTGCCTGTCCGGCCAGCGCTGGCGGTGGGACGGGGTGGACTTCGAGGTGCTGCACCCGTCCGAGGCCGATTGGGCCGGGGACGAACGCCCCACCGCGACCCGCCCCAACGCCCTCAGCTGCGTCCTGCGCGTGAGCGCCGCCGACGGCGCCCGCGCGCTGCTTACCGGCGACATCGAGCGGTCGCAGGAGGCAGCGCTGGTGGCCGCGCACGGGGCAGCCGGCCTGCGGGCCGACCTGCTGCTGGTGCCGCACCATGGCAGCAAGACCTCCTCGTCACCGGCCTTCCTCGACGCGGTGCGGCCCCGGCTGGCGCTGGTGCAGGCCGGTTACCGCAACCGCTACGGCCACCCTGCGCCGCGGGTGCGCGAGCGCCACGCGCAGCGCGGCATCCCGCTGGTGGAAACCGCCGCCTGCGGCGCGGCCCGATGGTCGTCCGATACGCCGGGGCGCCTGGCGTGCGAGCGCCACCTGCGTCGCCGCGCCTGGCACCACCGGCCGGAGCGCGGCCTGGATATTGCTATCCTGACCGGAGACTCGGGTTGAGGAGCCCGCCCCCATGCTGAAGTTCGACGAAATGCTCAATCGCCTGCCTGCAGGCGGGCCCATCGCCTGGGAAGGCCGCGCGATGGCGGACGTGCGGCCCCACTACGAGGCCTACGCCCGCTGGCTCGCCGGCCAATCGGCCGCCGGCATGGCCGCCCGGCGCGAGGAGGCGGAAATGATCTTCCGCCGCGTCGGCATCACCTTCGCCGTCTACGGCGCCAAGGACGAGGACGGCGCCGGCACCGAGCGCCTCATTCCCTTCGACCTCATCCCCCGCATCATCCCCGCGCACGAGTGGCGCCGTATGGAGCAGGGGCTGGTGCAGCGCGTGACGGCCCTCAACCGGTTCCTGCATGACGTCTATCACGGCCAGGACATCCTCCGCGCCGGCGTCATCCCGCGCGAGCAGGTGGTGGACAACGCCCAGTTCCGCCGGGAGATGATGGGCGTCGACCTGCCGCACCAGGTGTACTCGAACATCGCCGGCATCGACATCGTGCGCGCGCCCGATGCGGCGGGCGAGGGCGAGTACTTCGTGCTCGAGGACAACCTGCGCGTGCCCAGCGGGGTGAGCTACATGCTGGAGGACCGCCGCATGATGATGCGGCTGTTCCCCGAGCTGTTCAGCCAGCACCGCGTCGCGCCGGTGATGCACTACCCCGACCTGCTGCTGGAGACCCTGCGCGCCTCGGCCCAGCCCGGCGCGCCTGACCCGACCGTGGTGGTGCTGACGCCCGGCATGTACAACAGCGCCTACTTCGAGCATGCCTTCCTCGCGCAGCAGATGGGCGTCGAGCTGGTCGAGGGCCAGGACCTGTTCGTCAAGGACCGCTTCGTCTACATGCGCACCACCCGCGGCCCGCGCCGCGTCGACGTGATCTACCGCCGGGTGGACGACGACTTCCTCGATCCGGCGGTGTTCCGCCCGAACTCGACCCTGGGCTGCCATGGCCTGGTCGACGCGTATGCGGCGGGCAACGTCACCATCTGCAATGCCATCGGCACCGGCGTGGCGGACGACAAGTCCATCTACCCCTACGTGCCCAAGATGATCGAGTTCTACCTGGGCGAAAAGCCCATCCTGAGCAACGTGCCCACCTTCATGGGCCGCGACCCCGAGGACCTGAAGTACATCCTGGCCCACCTGCCCGAGCTGGTGGTCAAGGAGGTGCATGGCGCCGGCGGCTACGGCATGCTGGTCGGCCCCGCCGCGACGAAGCAGGAGATCGAGGACTTCCGTGGCGCCCTGCTGGCCAACCCGGGCGGCTACATCGCGCAGCCCACGCTGAGCCTGTCGTCCTGCCCCACCTTCGTCGACAGCGGCGTGGCGCCGCGCCACATCGACCTGCGGCCCTTCGTGCTCTCGGGCCGGCAGGTGCAGATGGTGCCCGGCGGCCTCACCCGCGTGGCGTTGAAGGAAGGCTCGCTGGTGGTCAACTCGTCCCAGGGTGGCGGCACCAAGGACACCTGGATCCTGGAGGACTGACCATGCTCTCGCGCACCGCCGACCACCTCTACTGGATGTCCCGCTACACCGAGCGCGCGGAGAACACCGCCCGCATGCTCGACGTGAACTACCAGACCTCGCTGCTGCCGCAGTCCGACGCGGTGGCTGCCCTGGGCTGGCAGGGGCTGCTGTCCATCAGCGAGCTGCTGCCGGCCTACGAGGCCCGCCACGGCGAGATCACACCGAGGGCGGTGCTGGAGTTCATGGTGAAGGACCCGGACAACCCCTCGTCCATCGTCTCCTGTCTGCGCGCGGCGCGCGAGAACGCCCGCGCGGTGCGCGGCACCCTCACCACCGAGGTCTGGGAGACGCACAACCAGACCTGGCTGGAACTCAATCGCCGCATCGCCCAGGGCGAGCACGAGCGCGACCCGGGCCTGTTCTTCGAATGGGTGAAGTTCCGCTCGCACCTCTCGCGCGGGGTCACCGTGGGCACCATGCTGATGGACGAGGCCCTGCACTTCATGCGCCTGGGCACCTTCCTCGAGCGCGCCGACAACACCGCCCGCCTGGTGGACGTGAAATTCAACGCGGTGCACAGCGACTTCTTCGGCGCCGCCACCGCGCGCGACCAGGACCACGACTTCTATCACTGGAGCGCGATCCTGCGCAGCGTCTCGGCCTTCGAGATCTACCGCAAGGTCTACCGCAACGTGATCCAGCCCGAGCGGGTGGCCGAGCTCCTCATCCTGCGGCCGGACATGCCGCGCTCGCTGCATGCCAGCCTGAACGAGGTGGTGGCCAACCTGGGCATGGTGGCCAACGACCAGTCCGGCGAGACCCAGCGGCGCGCCGGCCGGCTGCTGGCGGAACTGCGCTACGGCAGTATCGAGGAGATCCTCGCCACCGGCCTGCATGCCTTCCTCACCCAGTTCCTCGACCGGGTCAACGAACTGGGCGTGCGCATCAGCCGCGATTTCCTGGTGCCGGCCTGAGCCACGCCTGTGCACGGTTGAAGACGACCGTTACAGCTTCCAGCGCCTCGGGGTGGTGAAGGTCACACCACGGGGCGGGTCTTTCTGGCTACGCTGACGCACCCTGACCCGATGCATCCGTCGCGCCATGCCAGACCCCGAGACCCCGGCCCCCGAGGAGCCGGAGTGCCCCGACCCACCGCCGCCGCTGGCCGATGCCCATTACCGGCAGATCGTCCGCAGCGCGGTCGACTACGCCATCATCACCTGCCTTGACAACGGCTGCATCACCACCTGGAACGAGGGCGCCACGCGCCTGACCGGCTGGTCGGCCGAGGAGATGCTGGGCGTCCCGATCGACCAGCTGTTCCTGCCTGAGGACCGCGCAGCCGGCATTCCGCGGCAGGAGCTGCGCCTCGCCGCCGACGAGGGCCGCGCCATGAACGAGCGCTGGCACCTGCGCAAGGACGGCAGCCGGTTCTGGGCCTCGGGCGAAACGCTGCCGCTGCGCGACCCCCAGGGCGCCTTCGAGGGCTTCCTCACCATCATGCGGGACCGCACCGACCAGCGTCAGCAGGCCCTGGACCTGAAGTTCCTTGCCCGCGCCAGCGAGGAGCTGGCCACCCTGTCGGACGTGCCGGTCACCCTCGACACCATCGCCCGCCTGGCGGTACCCGACTTCGCCGACTTCTGCGCCATCGACCTGCTGGAGCCCGACGGGCAGCTGCGCCGCGTCGCCGCGGTCCACGCTGACCCGGCCCGCCAGGCCCAGGTGCAGGCGCTGCATCAGCGCTACCCGCCCAACCCCCGCACCCGTGGCGGCACCTGGCACGTGCTCACCACCGGCCGGCCGCAGCTGGTGCCGCGCGTCACCCGCGACATCCTCCAGCGCGCCGAGGTCGACGCCGACCGGCGCGAGGCGCTGCTGTCGCTGGGCTTCCACTCCTACCTCGCGGTGCCGCTGGCGGCGCAGGACCAGTCGCTGGGCGTGATCAGCTTCGCCACCGCCAGCGCCCACCGCACCTACGGCGAGGCCGACCTGCAACTGGCGGTCGACCTCGCCCGCCGCGCCGCCGTCGCCCTGCAGAACGCCCGGCTGCTGCGGGCGCTTCGCCAGGCCGACCGCGCCAAGGACGTCTTCATCGCCACCCTGGCCCATGAGCTGCGCAACCCGCTGGCGCCGATCCGCAACGGCCTGTCCATCCTGCAACGGGTGCCCGGCGACCGCGCCCGGGTCGAGCAGGTCACCGGCATGATCGAGCGCCAGGTGGGGCAGCTCTCCCGCCTGGTGGACGACCTGCTGGACGTCTCCCGCATCGCCACCGGCAAGCTGGAGCTGAAGAAGGAGCCCAGCACCCTGGTGCAGATCCTCGCCACCGCGGTCGAGATGAGCCGGCCCCACATCGAATCGGCCCACCATCAGCTCATCCTGTCCTTCACCCATGAGTCCACCGACGTCCTGGCCGACCCGGCGCGGCTGGCCCAGGTGTTCGCCAACCTGCTGAACAACGCGGCCAAGTACACCCGGCACGGTGGCCGCATCGACGTGGTGGTGGAGACCCTGCCGCAGGAGCTGGTGGTACGGGTGCGCGACACCGGCGCTGGCATCGCGCCCGAGATGCTGCGCCGTGTCTTCCACCTGTTCACCCAGCTGCCGCAGCCGGAAGAGCGGCGCCAGGGCGGGCTGGGCATCGGGCTGTCGCTGGTCGAAGGGCTGGTCCGCCTGCACGGCGGCAAGGTGGAGGCCCACAGCGAGGGGCCCGGGAAGGGCAGTGAATTCGTGGTCCGCTTGCCCCGACTGGCCCGCGCGGCCGGGGAGCCCGCCCCCCCGGTGCCGGGCTCGCGCGAGGACCATGCGCCGCCGGCCCGCCGCATCCTGGTGGTGGACGACAACGTCGACGCGGCGACCACCGTCGCCGACCTGCTGGCCATGACCGGCAGCCAGGTCCAGGTGGTCCACGACGGCAATGCTGCGGTCGAGCACACGGCGGGCTTCCGGCCCGACGTCGTGCTGCTGGACATCGGCCTGCCCGACATCAGCGGCTACGAGGCCGCCCGCCGGATCCGCAAGCTGGAGGGCGTGCGCCAGCCGATCCTCATCGCCCTGACGGGTTGGGGCCAGGCCAAGGACAAGCAAATGGCGGCCGCGGCCGGCTTCGACCAGCACTGGACCAAGCCGGTGGACCCGCAGCGCCTGCTGGCGCTGGCGCAACCCGCCGAACCCCTTCGCGAAGGAGTGCCCCCATGAGCGACAAGCCCGACCGACCTCAGAACCCCGGCGCCAGCGCCCGGCCCGAGCGCGGCGACCGCAACGAGCGGCCCGGCGGGCCGGAGGGCCGCTCTCCTGCGCGGCCCTCCACCGGGCCGTCCGATGCCACCGGCCATCCGGCGGCCCTGCTGCGCCAGCGTGAACTCCAGCGCGAGCAGGACGAGCGCGACGCGCGGGATGCGCAGGAGCAGCGCGACCATGCCCATGCCCGCGAAGCCGGCCCGCAGGCGCGGGCCGAGCCGTCCTCGCGCGCGGTGCAGGCCGGTCCGCAGCCGCAGCCCGAGCAGATGCCAGCCCAGCACCTGGCCAAGCCCGGCCTCGAGGCCGAGATGGCGCTCAAGCCACGCTTCCTCGCGCCCGACTACCGCGGCAGCGGCAAGCTCGAGGGGATGGCCGCGCTCATCACCGGGGGCGACTCCGGCATCGGCCGGGCGGTGGCGGTGCTGTACGCGCGCGAGGGCGCGGACGTGGCCATCGTCTACCTCAGCGCCCAGCAGGACGCGGAGGAAACCCGCCGCTATGTCGAGGCCGAGGGCCGGCGCTGCCTGCTCCTTCCCGGCGACGTCACCGACTCGGCCTTCTGCAAGGCGGCGGTCGAGCGTACGGTCGACGCGTACGGCCACCTGGACATCCTGGTGAACAACGCCGCCTTCCAGCTCCATGCCCGTTCGCTGGAAGACGTGAGCGACGCCCGCCTGGACGAGACCCTGCGCACCAACGTCGGCGGCTACTTCTACATGGCGCGGGCGGCGGTGCCCTACCTGCAGCGGGGCGCGTCGATCATCAACAGTGGCTCGGTCGTCGGCCTGCGGGGCAGCGGCGAGCTGCTGGACTACGCCGCCACCAAGGGCGCCATCCATGCGTTCACGATGTCGCTGGCCAGCAACCTGATCGGCAAGGGCATCCGCGTCAACTGCGTGGCGCCGGGGCCGGTGTGGACACCGCTCAACCCGGCCGACCGTGATGCCGAGTCGGTGGCGAAGTTCGGCCAGTCCACCGACATGAAGCGACCGGCCCAGCCCGAGGAGCTGTCACCGGCCTATGTCTTCCTGGCGTCACCGGCCTGCGCCAGCTACATCACCGGCATCGTGCTGCCGGTGACGGGGTCGGTGGCAGCGACCTGAGGGGCGGGTAGCATCGGCGCATGACCGCCACCCGCCTCAAGATCGATTTCGTCTCTGACGTCGTGTGCCCCTGGTGCGCTGTCGGCCTGGGTGCCCTGGAGCAGGCCCTGTCCGCCCTCGGGGGCGAGGTGCAGGCCGAGGTGCATTTCCAGCCGTTCCAGCTCAATCCCGCCATGGGCCCGCAGGGCCAGGACATCGTGGAGCACCTCGCGCAGAAGTACGGCTTGAGCGCCGAGCAGCAGGCCGTGAACTGGCGGGCGCTGTGCGAGCGGGCGGCGCAGGCCGGCTTCCACTTCCGCCAGGAAGGACGCGGCCGCACCTGGAACACCTTCGACGCGCACCGGCTGCTGCACTGGGCCGGCGAGGTATCGCCGGCGCACCAGCGGGCGCTCAAGCGCGCGCTGCTGCAGGCGTACTTCGAGCGGGGCGAGAACGTGTCCGACCCGAAGGTGCTGCAGGCCGCGGCCGTCGAAGCGGGCCTGGACGGCGACCGCGCCGCGGCCCTCCTCGCCGGGGACGCGTTCGCAGATGCAGTGCGCGATCGCCTGGCCTTTTATTCCCAGGCCGGCATCCAGGCGGTGCCCTCGGTCATCGTGAACGACCAGTACCTGATCCAGGGCGGCCAGCCGGCCGAGGCCTTCGAGCAGGCGCTGCGGCAGATCGCGGGGCGGGTGGGCGCCTGACCGTCAGGCCGCCGCGCGCCAGGCGACGCCGAAGCGCTCGGCGAGGGCCAGCAGGTGCCGGTCGTGGGTCCACAGACGCGCGCCCTCGCTCAGCAGCGTGGAGGCAAGCAGGCTGAGGTCGACCGCGCCGCAGCCGCTGTCGAACAGGCGCTTGCGTTCGATGAGATCCAGCACCTCCGCAGTCGTGGCGCGGGTCGGTTGACGCAGCTGACGCAGGGTCGACAGGGTTCTCTCCCGTGGCGCCGGCGGCGTGCCGCATGCCAGCTCCAGCACGACCAGCGGGTGCACCAGCGCCCGGTCGGAGACCAGCAGCGCCACGAGGCCGGGGTCTGTCCGGCGGAAGTGCCTGACCCAGACCGAGGTGTCGACCAGGACGCCGCCCACGAGCCGCGCCTCAGGACGAAGCGGGCCGCCGGCGCGGGACAGGTTTCATGCCCGGTGCGGCACCCCCGAGCGCGGCCAAGCGCTTGCCGGCCTGCACCCGCACGAACACCTCCATGGCTTCACGGAACACCTGTGACTTGTCCATGCCGGGGTCAGCGACCTCAAGCGCCTTGCGGTACAGGTCGTCGTCGATGGTGACGGTGGTCCTCATGGCTTTCTCTTGATGAAAAATTTGATGCAATTTAGCATCAAATGAGGAATCCCTCCAGCGCGGCCTCAGGCGTAGTCGCTCACCGGCACGCAGCTGCAGAACAGGTTGCGGTCGCCGTAGACGTTGTCCACACGGCCCACCGGCGGCCAGTACTTGGCGTGGCGGCGCTCGCCCAGCACCGCGGCGCCCACGTCCCGCGGATAGGCATGCTTCCACTCGCCCTGCAGCAGGCTGGCCGCGGTGTGCGGCGCATGCTTGAGGGGGTTGTCGTCCTGCGGCCACTCGCCGCGCTCGATGCGGCGGATTTCCTCGCGGATCGCCACCATCGCCGCGATGAAGCGCTCGAGCTCGTCCAGCGTCTCGCTCTCGGTGGGCTCGATCATCAGCGTGCCGGCCACCGGGAAGCTCAGGGTGGGGGCATGGAAGCCGTAGTCCATCAGGCGCTTGGCCACGTCCTCGGCGCTCACGCCGCTGGTGTCCTTCAGCGGGCGCAGGTCCAGGATGCACTCGTGCGCCACATGCCCGTTCTCGCTCGCGTACAGCGTGGGGTAGTGGTCGGCCAGGCGCTTGCTCACGTAGTTGGCCGAGAGGATGGCCACCTCGGTCGCCTGGCGCAGGCCGTCCGCGCCCATCATGCGGCAGTACATCCACGAGATCGGCAGCACCGCGGCATTGCCCAGGGGCGCCGCCGACACCGCGCCCACCGGGCGCTCGCCCATCCCGCCGGTGGCATGGCCAGGCAGGAAGGGCACCAGGTCCTCCACCACGCACACCGGACCCACGCCGGGGCCGCCGCCGCCGTGCGGGATGCAGAAGGTCTTGTGCAGATTCAGGTGGCTCACGTCGCCGCCGAATTCGCCCGGCGCGGCCACGCCCACCAGCGCGTTCATGTTGGCGCCGTCCACGTACACCCGGCCGCCGTGCTGGTGCACCAGCGCGCACAGGTCCTTCACGCCGGTCTCGAACACGCCGTGGGTGCTGGGGTAGGTGATCATCACCGCAGCCAGGGTGTCGCTGTATTGCTCGCACTTGGCCTTCAGGTCGGCCAGGTCCACGTTACCGGCGGCGTCGCAGGCGGTCACCACCACCTGCATGCCCACCATCTGCGCGCTGGCCGGGTTGGTGCCATGGGCGGAGGAGGGAATCAGGCAGACGTTGCGGTGGTGGTCGCCGCGGCTCTCGTGCCAGGCCTTGATCGCCAGCAGGCCGGCGTATTCGCCCTGCGAGCCGGCGTTGGGCTGCAGGCTGATGCCCGCATAGCCGGTGGCCTGGCACAGCCACTCGCGCAGCTGCGCGTCGAGCTGGGCATAGCCTTGCAGCTGGTCGGCGGGCGCAAAGGGGTGCACGTTCGCGAACTCGGGCCAGGTGATGGGGATCATCTCGCTGGTCGCATTGAGTTTCATCGTGCAGCTGCCCAGGGGAATCATGCTGCGATCGAGCGCCAGGTCCTTGTCCGACAGCGCGCGGATGTAGCGCAGCATCGCCGTCTCGCTGTGGTGGGTGTTGAACACCGGGTGCGTGAGGAAGTCGCTGGTACGGCGCAGGCCGTCCGGGATCATCGGCTCCACGCCCTTTTCGAACGCGGCGAACCCGGGCAGGGCCTGACCGTCCCGCGTGAACACCGACCAGAGCAAGGTGAGATCCTCGCGCGTGGTGGTCTCGTCCAGGGAGACGCATACCCACTGGTCGGCATGCACCCGCAGGTTGGCGCCGAGGTCGCGCGCGCGTGCCGCAAGCTTCGCGGCGGCGTCGGGGCCTACCCGCAGTGCCAGCGTGTCGAAGGCGCTGTCATGTTCTGGCGTGTACCCCAGCTGGCGCAGGCCGGCCGCCAGGACGGCGGTGTAGCTGGCCACCCGCTGGGCGATCCGCTTGAGACCCTGCGGGCCGTGATAGACCGCATACATGCTGGCCACCACGGCGGGCAGCACCTGCGCGGTGCAGATGTTGGAGGTGGCCTTCTCGCGGCGTATGTGCTGCTCACGCGTCTGCAGCGCCAGGCGGTAGGCCGGGTTGCCGTGGGCATCGATGCTCACGCCCACCAGGCGCCCGGGCATCGAGCGCTTGAATTCGTCGCGGCAGGCCATGTAGGCGGCATGCGGTCCGCCTGCGCCCATGGGCATGCCAAAGCGCTGCGTGGTGCCGACCACGATGTCCGCACCCCACTCGCCGGGCGGTGTGAGCAGGGTCAGCGCCAGCAGGTCGGCGGCGACGATGAACGCGCCTTGCTGCGCGTGGGTCTTGCCAGCGTCGGCGCGCAGGTCGGCGATGCGGCCGCTGGTCGTGGGGTAGGACGACAGCGCGGCGAAGTGCGGGCGCTCCAGGGCCTCCTGCCAGGCCTGCATGGAGCCGGTCACCACCACCTCGATCCCGAGCGGGCGGGCCCGGGTCTGCACCACCTCGATCACCTGCGGGTGGCAGTCCCCGGCCACCACGAAGGTGGCGCTTGCGCTCTTGACGCTGCGCTTGGCGAGGGTCATGGCCTCGGCCGCCGAGGTGGCCTCGTCCAGCATCGAGGCGTTCGCGATCGGCATGCCCGTGAGCTCGCACACCATCGTCTGGAAGTTCACCAGGGCCTCCATGCGGCCCTGGCTGATCTCGGCCTGATAGGGCGTGTAGGCGGTGTACCAGGCCGGGTTCTCCAGGATGTTGCGCAGGATGACGGTGGGCGTGTGCGTGCCGTAATAGCCCTGGCCGATGAAGCTGCGCAGGATGCGGTTGCGGCTTGCCAGCGCCTTGAGTTCGGCCAGGGCTGCCGCCTCCGTCACGGGTGCCGGCAGCCTCATGGCCGTCGTGCGCGCGATCGCGCGGGGCACGATACCGTCAATCAGGGCGCGGCGCGAGGCCTCGCCGATCACCGACAGCATATGGCGTTCGTCTGTCTGCCCGATGCCGATGTGGCGGGCGATGAACTGGTCGGTGTCCTCGAGTTCGCCCAGGGGGCGGGCAGCTTGCATCAGCATGGAGTCGTTCCTCGGGTAGGTCGGTGTGCGACAGCGGGCGGCAGGCGGGGTGTCAGCCGTTCTGAGAGAACGCGGTGTAGGCGGTCTCGTCCATCAGCGGCTCGAGCTCGGCGGGGTTGGACAGCTTCACCTTGAAGAACCAGCCCTGGCCCAGCGGATCGCTGTTGGCGAGCGACGGGTCGACGCGCAGGGCCTCGTTCACCTCGGTCACTTCGCCGTGCACCGGCATGTAGACATCGGCCGCAGCCTTGACGGACTCGACCACGCCCGCCACCTCGCCCTGGGCATAGGTGCGGCCCACCTCCGGCAGGTCGACGAAGACCACGTCGCCCAGGGCATCCTGTGCATGCACCGTGATGCCCACGGTGGCGGGACCGTTGCCCTCGGCCTGAATCCATTCGTGGTCGGGCGTGTACTTGATCGTCATGGGAGGCTCCTTGGTTGGATGTGGGAAGGGGTTCAGGCGGCCGGGCCGCGGTAGTAGCGTGTGGGCACAAAGGGCAGATCGGCCACGACCATGGGCACGGGCTTGCCACGCACGAGCGCCTGCAATCGGGTACCGGCCATGGCCAGCGCGGTCTCCACGTAGCCCATGGCCACCGGCTGGTCGATCGTGGGACCCAGCAGGCCGCTGGTGACTTCGCCTACGCGGCGGCCCGTGAGGTCCTGCAGTTCGGTGTGCTCGCGCACGGGGACACGCTCCTGCGCGATCAGGCCGACGCGCCGGCGCGTGAGGGGAGCGGTGCCATCGAGCTGGCCCAGCACGCGCCCGGCGCCCGGAAATCCACCGGCACGCGCGCCACCGGTGCGGCGCACCTTCTGCATCGCCCACCCGAGGGCGGCCTCGACCGGCGTGGTGGTGGTGTCAATGTCGTTGCCATACAGGCACAGGCCGGCCTCCAGGCGCAGAGAGTTGCGCGCGCCCAGTCCGATCGGCTGCACCTCGGGTTGCGCCAGCAGCGCGCGGGCCAGGGCCTCGGCCTGCGAGGCGTGCACCGAGATCTCGACGCCGTCCTCGCCGGTGTAGCCGCTGCGCGTGATGAACAGCGCAGCGCCGTTCCAGGTGAACGCGCCGCCGGTCATGAACACCAGCCGCTCGACGCCGGGCACCAGCCGCGACAGGGCCGCCACCGCCTGCGGACCCTGCAGGGCCAGCAGGGCCTGCTCGGGCAGGGGCTGCACCGTGCAGCGCTGACCGATGCGTGCCTGGATACGGGCGATGTCGGCAGTCTTGCAGGCGCCGTTGACGATGATGAACAGGTCGTCGCCCCGGTTCACGAACATCAGGTCGTCCAGGATCGTGCCCTCGTCGGACAGCAGGAGGCCGTAGCGCTGCTTGCCCACGCCCAGGCCGATCACGTCCACTGGCATGAGCGACTCGAAGGCGGCGGCCGCATCGGGGCCCGCCAGACGCAGCTGCCCCATGTGCGAGACGTCAAAGAGGCCCGCGGCGGTCCGGGTGTGGCGGTGTTCGGCCATGAGGCCGGCGGGGTATTGCACGGGCATCGAATAGCCCGCGAACGGCACCATGCGCGCCCCGAGCTCCCGGTGCAGGGCGTGCAGGGGTGTCTGCAGCAGGGGCTGCGGCGCGGAGGATTCGGCGGGGACGGCGGACATGGAGACTCCAACGACAGGGCTGCGATCCACGGCCTGCGCCATGGGTGAGCCCCGCTGTCCGCTTTACCTGAGAGATTCGCCCTCCCAGGCCATGCCTCGCAGGGTTTGCTCCTTCGGTGGACGCCCATCGCTTGCGGCGGGGCGCCTCTCTCCAGCAGGGGAACGCCCCGTTGCCGGAGCGTGCCGTCAGTCCTGGGTGCCTGAGCGTTCGGCCTTGAGCCTGCGCCTTCGGCGGCCGGGGCTCCTGCAGGTGACTGCGGGGGGCGCCGACGCTCTCCTGACGACGGCGCATTGTAGCCGCCCCCCGCCGCGCCCCGGGCGTAGGTCCTGCGACCTACATGCTGGCGTAGTTGGGGCCGCCGCCGCCCTCGGGCACCACCCAGGTGATGTTCTGCGTGGGGTCCTTGATGTCGCAGGTCTTGCAATGCACGCAGTTCTGCGCGTTGATCTGGAGGCGGTCGGCGCCCGAGGCGGCGTCCTTGACGTACTCGTAGACGCCCGCCGGGCAATACCGCGCCTCGGGGCCGGCAAAGCGCTTGAGGTTGGTGTCCACCGGCACCGAGGGATCGGTGAGCTTCAGGTGCGCAGGCTGGTCCTCGGCGTGATTCGTGTTGGAGATGAACACCGACGACAGGCGGTCAAAGGTCAGCTTGCCATCGGGCTTGGGGTACTCGATGGGCGCGCACTGGCTGGCAGGCTTCAGATAGAGGTGGTCAGGCTTCTCGCGATGGACAGTCCAGGGGATGTGCCCGCGAAGCAGGAACTGCTCGATGCCGGTCATGACCGTGGCCAGGGGCAGGCCCTTCTTGAACCACTGCTTGAAGTTGCGTGCCTTGTGCAGCTCAGCGTGCAGCCAGGAAGCCTCGAAGGCCGCCGGGTAGGCGGTGAGTTCGTCGTGCCGGCGTCCGGCCACCAGCGCCTCGAAGGCGGCTTCGGCCGCCAGCATGCCGGTCTTGATGGCCGCGTGGCTGCCCTTGATGCGTGAAGCGTTCAGGTAGCCGGCGTCGCAGCCCACCAGCGCCCCGCCCGGGAACACGGTCTTGGGCAAGGACAGCAGCCCGCCCACGGTCAGGGCGCGCGCGCCATAGGCCAGGCGCTTGGCCGGCTGGCCGCCCTCGGGGGTGTCGAAGTACCAGCGGATGTTGGGGTGCGTCTTGAACCGCTGGAACTCCTCGAAGGGCGAGAGCCAGGGGTTGCTGTAGTCCAGTCCCACCACATAGCCCACGGCCACCTGGTGGTTCTCCATGTGGTACAGGAACGAGCCACCGTAGGTGTCGTTCTCGAGTGGCCAGCCCGCGGTGTGTACCGCCAGGCCCGGCTGGTGGCGGGCCGGGTCGATCTCCCAGACCTCCTTGATGCCGATGCTGTAGCTTTGCGGGTCGCTGTTCGCGTCCAGACGGAAATTGGAGATCAGCTGCTTGCCCAGGTGCCCGCGCGCGCCCTCGGCAAAGAGGGTGTAGCGCGCGTGCAGCTCCATCCCCAGCTGGAAGTTCTCGGTGGGCTGGCCGTTCTTGCCGATGCCCATGTTGGCGGTGGCCACGCCCTTGACCGAACCGTCGGCGTTGTAAAGCACTTCGGCCGCGGGGAAGCCCGGGAAGATCTCCACACCCAGGCCTTCGGCCTGTTGCGCCAGCCAGCGTGTGAGGTTGGCCAGGCTGATGATGTAGTTGCCGTCGTTGTGGAAGTTCTTGGGCAGCAGGAAGTTGGGCGTGCGCATCGCGCCCTTTTCCGAGAGGAACAGGAAGGCGTCTTCGGTGACGGGCTGGTTCAGGGGCGCCCCCATGGCTTTCCAGTCGGGGAACAGCTCGCTCAGGGCGCGCGGGTCCATGATGGCGCCCGAGAGGATGTGGGCACCCGGCTCCGAGCCCTTTTCCAGTACCACCACCGAAATCTCCTGGCCTTTTTCGTTTGCCAGCTGCTTGAGCCGGATGGCGGCAGACAGGCCGGCCGGGCCGCCGCCTACCACCACCACGTCGTATTCCATCGCTTCCCGGGGGCCGTACTGCGCCAGTATCTCGTCGTGCGTCATCGTGTCTCGCTGATAATGAAAATCGTCGCTTTGGCATTCTATGGCGACATTTTTGACCGCGTCCCGCGACCTCACCACCGACGGATGGCCCCATGAAGCTGGAGATCCCCGAGAAAAAGAAACTGGTCTATGAACTGACGCTCCCGATCCGCTGGGGGGACATGGACGCCATGGGCCACGTGAACAACACCCTGTACTTCCGGTACATGGAGACCATCCGCATCGACTGGTTCAAGGCCATCGACGCCCTGCCCAATCCGCTCGGGCAGGGGCCGGTGATCGTCAACGCCTTCTGCAACTTCTACCGGCAGTTCGAATACCCCGACGATGTCCTGGTGCGGATGTACGTGAGCGATCCGGGTCGCACCAGCTTCGAGAGCTGGGCCACCATGGCCCGGGCCGGCGCGCCCGACGTGATCTGTGCGGCCGGCGGTGCCACCACCGTGTGGACCGATTTCCCGGCGCAGAGGTCTGCGCCCTTGCCGGACTGGCTGCGCCGGCACCTCGAATAGGCTGCCGCCTATTTCGCGCGCGGCACCCGCCCGAGCAGATAGAACTCGGGGTTGGGCATCATGCTGGCCACGTTGGCCATGCGGTTGGACAGGCCGAAGAAGGCGGTGATCGCCGCGATGTCCCAGGCGTCCTCGTCGTCCATGCCATGGGCTCGGAGCGCCTCGAAGTCGGCGTCCTCGATTTCATGTGACCGCTGGCATACCTTCAGCGCGAAATCCAGCATGGCCCGCTGGCGCGGCGTGATGTCGGCCTTGCGGTAGTTCACCGCCACCTGGTCGGCGACCAGCGGCTTCTTCTCGTAGATCCTCAAGATCGCGCCGTGCGCCACCACGCAGTACAGGCACTGGTTGGCGGCGCTGGTCGCCGTGACGATCATCTCCCGGTCGCCCTTGGTCAGGTGGCCGCCCTCCTTGAGCATCAGGGCATCGTGGAAAGCGAAGAAGGCGCGCCATTCGGCGGGTCGACGTGCCAGCGCCAGGAAGACATTGGGTACGAAGCCGCTTTTTTCCTGTACCTCGAGGATGCGCGCGCGCAGGTCTTCGGGCAGGTCCTTCAGTTCGGGCAGGGGATAGCGCACGGTCATGGGGACTCCTGGGAATGGTGAGGGGGCATTGTGTCGGACGGCATGGCTCGTGGCCGCGGGCTGGGCGAATCCGCCTCAGGCCCCTGCCATCAGCTTGTGCACCAGGTCGGCGGTGGTGCTGGCCTTGTACTTGCGCATGAGGCGAGCCCGGTAGATTTCCACCGTGCGGTGGCTGATCGCCAGGGCCTTGCCGATTTCCTTGGAGGTCATGCCATCGAGCAGGCGGGCAGCCACCTCGCGCTCGCGTGGCGTGAGTTCGGCCCCCACCGGCCGCTGCGCGCTCAGGTCCTCGAAGGACCAGATCCCCGCCTCGTGCGGTGCGCCGGGCACCAGGGCGCGCCCCATCACATGGCACCAGAACAGCTCGCCGGTGGCGCGCTTCATGATGCGGTCATCGGCATAGGAACCCTTGGCATTGAGGATCGGCGCCATGCGTGCCCCCAGGCGCTCGTATTCGTCCGCGCTCGGATAGAGCACCTGGAAGGTCTGCCCGATCAACTGCTCGCGCGGGGCGGCGAACATCTCGCACAGGGCCTGATTGCAGTCCACGATGGCGCGATTGCGTGACAGGCACAGCCCCACGGGCGCCAGATCGAAGGCCGTGCGGTAGTCGACGTCCATAGGGCGGGTCTTTAGGGAAAACTACGTAATGAGTTAAGTAGTATCGTAGCGGTTCTCCGGCGCATGGCGTGCCGGGGTTTCCCAGAGGAGACCCACCCCCGTGAACAAGATTTTTCCCTCCGCCGCCCAGGCGCTCGAAGGTGTCCTGCGCGACGGACAACTCATTGCCGTCGGCGGCTTCGGCCTGTGCGGCATTCCCGAGGCGCTGATCGACGCCGTGCGTGACAGTGGCGTCAAGAACCTCACCGCCATCTCCAACAACGCCGGCATCGACGACTTCGGCCTGGGCAAGCTGCTCGCGACGCGGCAGATCAAGAAGATGATCGCCAGTTACGTGGGGGAGAACAAGGAGTTCGAGCGCCAGTACCTGGCGGGCGAGCTCGAGCTGGACTTCACCCCCCAGGGCACGCTGGCCGAGAAGCTGCGTGCCGGAGGTGCGGGCATCCCGGCCTTCTTCACCAAGACCGGTGTCGGCACCCTGGTGGCCGAGGGCAAGGAGCTGCGCGAATTCAATGGCGAGACCTATGTCATGGAGCATGCGCTGTTCCCCGACGTGGCCCTGGTGAAGGCCGATGTGGCGGACCGCTCGGGCAACCTGCGCTTCAACCTCACCGCCCGCAACTTCAACCCCGCGGCCGCGACCGCCGGCAAGGTCTGCATCGTGGAGGTCGAGCGCATCGTGGCCACTGGCGAACTCGCGCCGGATGACATTCACCTGCCTGGCATCTATGTGCACCGGATCGTGCACAACCCCACGCCCGAGAAGCGCATCGAGAAGCGCACCACCCGCCCCCGCAAATAAGGAGCCCTTCATGCCCTGGACCCAAGATGAAATGGCCGCACGTGCGGCGCAGGAACTGCAGGACGGCTTCTATGTGAACCTCGGCATCGGCATCCCGACGCTGGTGGCCAACCATGTTCCGGACCATGTCGAGGTGTGGCTGCAAAGCGAGAACGGCATGCTGGGCATCGGACCCTTCCCCTACGAAGACGAGGTCGATGCCGACCTGATCAACGCCGGCAAGCAGACCGTCACCACCCTCAAGGGCTCGGCCATCTTCGGCAGTGACCAGTCCTTCGCCATGATCCGTGGCGGCAAGATCAACCTGTCCATCCTGGGCGCCATGCAGGTGTCCGAAAAGGGCGACCTCGCCAACTGGATGATCCCCGGCAAGATGGTCAAGGGCATGGGCGGCGCGATGGACCTGGTGGCGGGCGTGCCGCGCGTGATCATCCTCATGGAGCACGTGGCCAAGAAGAAGGACGGCACCGAAGACCTCAAGATCCTGCCCCAGTGCACGCTGCCGCTGACCGGCGTGGGCGTGGTGGACCGCATCATCACCGACCTCGCGGTGATGGATGTGACGCCTCAGGGCCTGAAGGTTGTGGAACTCGCGCCCGGTGTGACCCGCGAAGCGCTGCAGGCCAAGACCGGCGTCAAGCTGTCCTGAGTCGGAGCTGGCGCAGGCGGGCCGGCGCTGCGGGGCCGGGCCTGCGGCGCGATGGGGCGTTCAGTTGCCCGCGGGCGCTTGCAGGCCCAGGGTCGCCGCCAGCATGGCCGTGGGCATGGAGCCTTCCTTGACCACCAGTTCACCGGTGACGGCGTGCTTGCCCACCACCACGGGCACGCTGCCAAAGCCATAGCGCGTCATGATCGACGTGTTGGCAGCGACCTGGGCTTTCTGTGCGTCCAGCCCGCTCTGGGCCTGGATGCCGCCCTGCTTGGCCATCAGCGAGGCTTCGTGCTGGTCCATGGCGGCGACCGGATCCGGCGCGGCCAGCAGGGTGGCGCCTTGTTCGGTGCTGGTGGCGTTGAGGATCCCCACCGGAATCCAGATGAAGCGCGTCTGCGCCTTCAGGGGCTTGGCGGCCTGCCACAGCGCGGCGCAGTGCGGACACTGGGGATCGAAAAACACGAAGACGCGCCGCACCGTCATGTCGGAGCCGACGGTGAAGCCTTTGGCTTCGGACGCGATGGCCTCGAGCGAGACGGGCTGGCTGGCGGACTTCGTGGCGGTGCCTGGCGCCGCAGGGGCGGGGGCGTCCTTGCAGGCCAGGAGGGTTGCGGTCAGAAGGGCGGTTGCGGCGAGCTTGAGGGCGAATGACATGGGGCAGCGGTCGTAAGAGAAAGTCAGGGCAGACCTTACCAGAGCGGTCCGCTGCGCGCCGGTGGCGGGTGAATTGCAGGGCGGTGGCCTACCGCCAGCGGGAAGGCAGGCCCGCGGATCGCAAGGGCTCGCCTTCCCGTACGTTCACCGGCGCGGGCCCTCGGCCGGCTGCGGTTTGAACAAGTCGTCCATGGCCTTTTGTTCGTCCCCGGCGGAGGGCGGTGGGACATCGGCTGGCGCATCGCCCTGGACCGGCATCTCGATCTGGACCTTGTCCGCGTCGATCGGTGGGGCCTTGTCCAGCATCAGGGTCACGGTCTCGGGCACGAAGATCACAGTCACCACCAGGGCCAGCTGCAAGACCACCCAGGGGATGGAGCCCAGGTAGATGTCCTTGGATTCGACCTTGCGTGGCAGGGCCCCGTTCTTGTGCAGGCTGTCGGCGATACCGCGCAGATAGAACAGCGCAAAGCCGAAGGGCGGGTGCATGAAGCTGGTCTGCATGTTCACGCACAGGAGCACGCCGAACCAGATGAGGTCGATCCCCATCTTCTCCGCCACGGGCGCCAGCAGGGGCAGGACGATGAAGGCGATTTCGAAGAAGTCGAGGAAGAACGCCAGGAAGAAGATGAAGACGTTCACGGCCAGCAGGAACCCCACCTGCCCCCCCGGCAGGTGTGACAGCAGGTGTTCGACCCACCGGGCGCCATCGACCCCCTGGAACACGAGCGAGAACACCCGTGAGCCGATCAGGATGAAGACCACCATGGCCGTGATCCGCATGGTGCCGGCCATGGCCTCCTTCATCAGGCCCCAGGACAGGCGGCGGTGCAGGGCGGCCAGCACGAAGGCGCCGAGCGCACCCATGGCCCCGGCCTCAGTGGGGGTGGCAATGGCGTGGTCGATGCCGGGGAGCCCGCCCATGCTGCCCAGCACTGCGAAGATCAGGACGGCCGAAGGGATGATGCCGCGCAGGCATTTCGCCCACAGGGCCCAGCCGTTGAGCGTACGGGCTTCGCGCGGAACCCCGGGTACCTGCTCAGGCTTGAAGCGTGCGAGGAAGAAGGTGTAGAGCGCGAACAGCAGGACTTGCAGGATGGACGGCCCCCAGGCTCCCTTGTACATGTCGCCGACCGAGCGTCCCAGCTGGTCGGCCATGACCACCAGCACCAGCGAGGGCGGCACCAGCTGCGTGATGGTGCCGGACGCTGCCAGCACGCCGGTGGCATAGCGCATGTTGTAGCCGTAGCGCATCATGACCGGCAGCGAGATCATGGCCATGGCGATGACTTGTCCGGCCACGGTGCCGGTGATGGCGCCCAGGATGAAGCCGACGATGATCACGGAATAGCCCAGGCCGCCGCGCACGGGCCCGAAGAGCTGGCCCATGGAGTCGAGCATGTCCTCGGCCAGGCCGCACTTCTCGAGGATGGCGCCCATGAGGGTGAAGAAGGGGATGGCCAGCAGCAGCTCGTTGGACAGGATGCCGAAGACGTTCAGGGGCAGGTTGGCCATGAACTGGGCCGGGAACCACCCCATGGACACGGCATAGAAGCCGCACAACAGGCCCAGGGCCGCCAGCGAAAACGCGACCGGGAAGCCGATCAGCATGATGATGATCAGCCCCGCGAACATGACGGGTGGAAAGTTCTCCAGCGTCATTGCAGGGGCCTCTCGTAGTGGATATCCATTTCGTGGGTGTGGGTCAGCCACCCCACGCGCTTGATGATTTCGGCCAGACCCTGCAGGCCCACCAGGGTGAAGCCCAGGGGCAGCAGGAGCATCGCGGGCCAGCGCACCAGGCCGCCGGCGTTGCTGGAGACCTCACCGCTGCGGTACATGCTGAGGAACAGCGGCCAGCTGTAATAGAGCAGGACTGTCATGACCGGCAGCAGGAAGAAGACCAGCCCCAGCAGGTCGATCCAGACCCGGCCGCGGCTGGAAAACTTGCCGTAGAACAGGTCGACCCGGACATGCTCGTTCAGGCGCAGGACATGCGAGGCGCCGAGCATCACGCAGCCCCCGAAGAGGTACCACTGGATCTCGAGCCAGGCGTTGGAGCTGATGTCCAGGCCATAGCGCACGAAGGCGTTGCCCGCGCTGATGGCACAGGCCAGGGTGACGGCCCACTGGGCCAGGGTGCCGAAGCGATCGTTGATCCAGTCAACGAGGCTGGCGAAGGCAAGTAAGGACTTCAAGGCGTCTCCAGCATCAGGGCAAAGGGGCAAATCTAGAGATGAACGTGTCAGAAGGTTGTGAAATACCTGTAGCGTCACTGTCGGACCACTGACGCTGATGCCCGGTGCACGCCGCGTCCTCGCGTGGCACCCCGCGCTTGGGCAAAAGCCGTCAGGCGCGCCGGCTGGCGAAGGGGCTGGCGGCGAGCACGAAGCGCCAGGGCACGTCCACCGCCCGCGAGATGCCGATGCGCGGGCCGGCGATGACAGGCAGCGGCGCCGGAGCGCTCCAGATTTCGAAGGGCGGCGCGTCCAGCGGCAGTCCATCGAGCGCGCGTGTGACGCCCAGCGCCTGCCCCACGCGGCCCGGCCCCGCGCACAGCACGTGCACCGCGTCCACGCCCCGGCGTTCGCGCATGCGCGCGAGACCCTGGGTCGGCTCGATCGCCCGAACCAGCACGCCCGCCCCAGGACCCGCCTCGCGGCATACCAGGTTCAGGCACCAGTGCAGCAGGTGCGAGGCGCGGGCCATTGAAAAAGCTCAGCAGTGATTGCAAAAAGACTGTATAAATAAACAGTCTTTTCGAGAATTCCATCACCGTGCCCCTCCCCGTCCTGCCTGCCCCCGTCGGGGCCGCTGCCGTTGTGTCGCCTGCCTGCCTGGAGGAGGCGCTGGCCGGCCGGGTCTGGCGCGCCGACGCGCTTGCCGCGGGGCCGCCGCAGGTCCTCTCCAGCGGCTGGCCCGCTCTGGATGCGGTGTTGCCGGGCGGGGGCTGGCCAGTGGGCGGGCTGGTCGAGGTGTTGCAGGCGCGCGCGCAGGCGCCGGTGTGGCAGTTGCTGGCGCCCGGGCTCGCACAGGCGGTGCGGCAGCAGGCGGGCCCGGTGGTGCTGGTGGGATCGCCGTACCCGGTGTTCACGCCGGGCCTGGCGGCGCGCGGGCTACCGTCCGAACGCCTCTTGTGGGTGCGTGCCGATCCGCCGGCTTCACGCCTGTGGGCCGCCGAACAGGCCTTGCGCTGCGCCGAGGTGGCCGCCGTGCTGGCCTGGCTGCCGCGGGCCTTGCCGGCCGACCTGCGGCGGCTGCAAGTGTCCGCGCAGCGGCACCGGCGTTTGCTGTTCGTGCTGCGGCCCGATGCGGTGCGCACCCAGGCCTCCCCCGCCTGCCTGCGCCTGTGGCTGGCCCCGGAGGATGCGCCCGAGGTGCATGTCCTCAAGCGCCGAGGCCCGCCGCTGGCTGCGCCGGTGTACCTGCCGCAGCAGCCCGCGCTGCTGGCCGATGTATTGCGGGCGCGTGCGCAGCCCGGGGCAGCCCTGCACTCCTGGGCACCGCTTGCGGGGCCGCCTGCCCCGGCCTTGCGGCCTGCGCTTTCGTCCGGACGTCCGCATGGACTGGATCGCACTGCAACCCCCTCCTGAGGACCTGGCACCCGCGTGGAACTGGCACGGCTTGCACTTCACGCCGCGCGTGGCCCGTGTGGATGAAGCCCTGGTGCTGGAGGTCTCGGCCAGCGTGCGCCTGTTCGGGGGGCGTGATGCCTTGCTGCGCGCCTTGGTCACGCCCGGCCCGCCGCTGGCGCCCTTGCCGGATTCGCGGTGGGCACACGCTTGCACCGCGCTCGTGGCCCTGGCCCTGCTGCGGCTGAACGTCGCGGGCCACGCACCGCCTGCGCGCCTGCCCGAGGACCTGCCCCTGTCCCTGCTCACGGCCGCCGCGCCTCATGTGGCGGAACTCGCACGCGCCGGCTGCCGCACTTGGGGCGCCTTGCGCGCCTTGCCGCGCGGGCCGGTGGCGCGCCGTTTCGGCACCGCCTTGCTGGACGCGCTCGATGCGGCCTGGGGCCAGCGGCCCGAGCGCTATCCGTGGCTCACCTTGCCCGAGACGTTCGACCTGGGCGTGGAGTTGCCAGCCCCGGCCAGTACCGCGCCCGCGCTGATGGACGCGGCCTCGCACCTGCTCGGGCAGCTGCAGGTGTGGCTGCGCGCGCGTCACCAGGGCGTGCGCGCCTTCGAGCTGCGATGGACGCTGGACCTGCGGCGTCTGGATGGCGTGGTGCTGCCTCCGCACCAGTCGCTGACCGTGCGCACCGCGCAGGCGGCTCAGGCCATGGACCACCTGGCGCGGCTTACCGGGGAACAACTGGCGCGCACCACGCTGGCGGCGCCCGCCAACCACCTGCGCCTGCGCACCCTGGACACCGAGCCCTGGACAGGGACTCCCCGGGGGTTCCTGCCCGAGGACCTCCTGGAGGGCGAGCGCTTGCACCAACTGGTCGAACGCCTGTCCGCGCGCCTGGGGGCCGAGCAGGTCTGTGTGCCCGTGCCGCAGGCCGACTGGCGACCCGAGCGCATGCAGCGATGGGAGCCCGCCGTGCATCGCCTGCACACTGGGGCGCTCGCGCGTGCTGCATCGCCGGGACCCACCCCGCGGGCCCACGCCCTGTACCCGCCTTGGCTGCTGCCCCAGCCCCTGCGCCTGCAGGTGCGCGAACACCGGCCCTGGTACGAAGGGCCCTTGCAGCTGCTCACGCGCCGCCATCGGGTGGAGACTGGCTGGTGGGAGGCGGGCGGTACGGTGGTGCGTGATTACCGCATCGCCCGCAGCGCGCGGGCCGGCCTGCTGTGGATCTACTGCGAGCACGGGCCTGAACCCGCCACGCCCCCGCGCTGGTACCTGCAGGGCCTGTATGCCTGAGGCGCCCGCGCGGCCCCCGCTGCCGCCACAGCCCGAGGAGGACGACACGCCGCCGGTCCTGCCGGCGCAGGACGCCTGCGCGGAGGGCGCCTTGCCCCGCTACGCGGAATTGCATGCCCTGAGCCACTTCAGCTTCCAGCGGGGCGCCTCTTCCCCGGGCGAGCTGGTCAAGCGCGCCTACAACCTCGGCTACGAAGCACTGGCCCTCACCGACGAATGCTCGGTCGCTGGCGTGGTGCAGGCGCATGTGGCCTTGCGTGATCACCTGCAGGAGGCTGAACGCCTGGAGCGCGAGGCACAGGACCGGCGCGTGCGGCCCTTCAGACTGCTTTTCGGCAGCGAGTTCGTCCTGCCGCAAGGCCGCCTGGTGGCCCTGGCGCGCAACCCCTTCGGCTGGGGCGACCTGTGCGAGTTCATCACCGCCGCGCGCCGGCAGGCGCCCAAGGGCGAGTACGCCGTGGCATGGGGCACCAGCGACTGGTCACTGCTGGCGGGGTGCGAGTGCCTGTGGGTGCCGCAGCGTGAGGGGCCGCAGGCCATGGATCGCGATGCGTTGCGCGAGGGAGTGCAGCTGGCCCGTACCCATGTGGGTGAGCGCCTGTGGCTCGGGGTGGCCTTGCACGGCGAGATGGGCGACGACTTGTGGTTGACGCTGCTGCGACAGGTGGGCGCGCAGTGCGGCGTGGCACTGGTGGCGGCAGGGGGTGTGGTGATGCATCGGCGTTCGCGTCAGCGGCTGCATGATGTCATGACCGCCGTGCGCGAGGGGCGCGCCGTCGCGGCCTGCGGCTTCACCCTGCCGTCCAACGCGCAGCGGCATCTGCGCTATCGCGCGCGCCTCGCGCAGGTGTATCCGCCTGACCTGCTGCAAGCCACGCAGGCCGTGGCTGCGCGTTGCCGATTCGAGCTGTCGTCCATCCAGTACAACTACCCGCTGGAATCGGTGCCGCCCGGGCAGACCCCCATCGGTGCGCTCACGCGCCTGACACTGCGCGGCGCGCGCCGGCGCTACCCGCAGGGCCTTGCGCCCGCGCACCGTGCGCAGATCGCCAAGGAGCTGCGCCTCATTCGCGACAAGCGCTACGAGATGTTCTTCCTCACGGTGGAAGACATCGTGCGCTACGCCCGCAGCCAGGGCATCCTGTGCCAGGGGCGGGGCTCGTCGGCCAATTCTCTGGTGTGCTATTGCCTGCATATCACCGAGGTCTCGCCCGAGCGATCGAGCATGCTGTTCGAGCGCTTCATCAGCATGGAGCGGCATGAGGCGCCCGATATCGACGTCGACTTCGAGCACCAGCGGCGCGAGGAGGTGATCCAGTACATCTACCGCAAGTACGGGCG
>JACCDH010386657.1_pt1 | contig 24736 bp, 23 predicted proteins | sample 7442481 | NCBI WGS metagenome assembly JACCDH01 (sample SAMN15323433, study PRJNA562643) | freshwater metagenome | isolation source: river surface water | place: USA:Blue River Watershed | collected 2017-08-15
AACCCAAATTACGCATTAGAAAAAAATCACTAATTTTGAGTTTAAAAATCCAACTGCGTAGCAGTAGAATAATATTAGTTATGAAATTCGAATTATCCTTTACCAATAAAGAGATTACGCCTTGGGGCGGAATGGTATTTTTAAAGCAAATGTTGGAAAAAATTGGCTTTCGAGAACAAATTGAAAAGTGCGAATCTTTACCTGTTTCACTTTCTAATAATTCGCATAAAAAAGAAGTACTTTTAGAGTCTTTTATTACCAGTATTTGGTGTGGGGCAAATCGATTTTTGCATACCGAAGTTACTCGTGCAGATAAAGCATTAGGGGAAATATTTGGTTGGGGGAAAACTCCTGCTCAAGATGCGTATAAGCGTTATTTTGGTAAGTTTACACAAAGTACAAATCAACAAGTTGGTCGCTATTTTTTTAGTTATTTTTTTCAAAATTTGAACATCAATTATTTTACTTTAGATATTGATTCTACTGTTATTACCCGATATGGAGAACAGGAAGGAGCAAAAAGGGGCTATAATCCAAACAAGAGAGGAAGAAATAGTCATCATCCAATTATTGCGTTTGTGAACGATGTAAAACTGGTTGCTAATTTTTGGTTACGAAGTGGGAATACAGCATCAGCTACTAATTTTGTTGGGTTTTTAGAAGAAACACTTTTGAATTTTGGTAACAAAAAAGTAGGATTAGTTCGTTTAGATAGCGGATTTTTTCAAAAAGATATTATGGATTATCTTGAATTAAAAAAACTTCAATACATCATTGCTGCAAAATTTACTCACCCCATTCAACACTTAATCAATCAGCAAGATTTATGGATAAAAGTAGATGATGGTATTGAGATTTGTGACAAATTTTATCAAGCAAAAAATTGGACAACCCCAAGAAGAATTGTAATTGTAAGACAGAAAATAGCACAACGACCCAATGCGACAGGAAGAATATTAAGCCTTTTTCCAGAAGATGAGATTCATCGAAATTACCGTTATTCGGCTTATGTTACCAATCAAGAACAAGCAGCAACAGATGTATGGAGAACCTATAGAAATAGAGGCGATGCAGAAAACAGAATCAAGGAATTAAAGGCAGATTTTGGGGCAGATAGTTTCAATCTCAAGGGATTTTTTCCTACCGAAGCCGCACTTATATTTTCAATGATAGCATATAATTTGATGTCTATTTTTAGGTTGTTTGTTCTTCAAGAAAAAACGCAAAAAACATTATCAACATTGCGCTACAGAACCTTCGCTATTGGAGCTTATTTTGAAAAAGCAGGAGATACTTTAAAACTCAAAATTGCACTCACAAAAAAACGCAGAAAATGGTTTGCTGGAATTTGGGATTATCCTATAGATTTATCTCGTGAAATTTCTACTGCGTAATCTGGGATAAACAGATGAAACGCCCACGACAATTTTCATTGACACACACCAATATGATTATAGGCGTTCCATCTTCCAATAAAAAACAAATATTATAAACAGATGAAATGTTATTGTTTTTTGGTTTAGACCTAATAGGTTTTTGAAACTGGTTAGGTCTTCTTTATTCAAATCAAATAATCCCAAAAATTTTCTTTGTGAATGACTTGAGTTGTTTTGGGATGATACTTTTCTGTAAATGATTTTGTAAAAAGCACTTTTTGATTCGGATTGTATTTGATTTCAAAAGCCTCTATTTCGGTATTTTTTACCTCTAAATAATCGATTTCGGCTTGTTGGGTGTTTCTCCAGAAATAAGTGTCTTTGAACTGATTTTCATACGCCAATTTTTTCTTTCTTTCGCTGATAGTAAAGTTTTCCCACAACGCGCCAATATCGTCCCGAAGTTCTATTGGATTAAAATTCTTAATGATTCGATTGCGCAAGCCATTGTCCCAAAAATAGACTTTTCTGCCTTTCTTCAATTCGTTATCCTGATTTTTACTAAAAGCATTCAAACTAAATACAATAAAGTTTTTTTCTAGAATATCAATGTATTTTTCTACTGTCAATCGGTTTATTCCTAAATCATTGGCGAGAGAATTATAACTAATTTCACTTCCTATTCGATACGCCAACATTTGAACCAACCGTTGTAAAGTCGCTGATTTTTTCACTCCTTCAAGATTCAAAATGTCTTTATATAAAAAACCTTCAACCAAATCATTGAGGATTTTTTCTTCCTTGCCCAGATTGGTAACCACTTCTGGATAATAACCAAAAACCAAACGATGCGGTACCAATCGGGTTTCTTCGATAAAATTACTGTGTTTGACCATTTCGCCAAAACTCAAAGGGAAAAGTTGTAATTCCTCTTTTCGCCCCACCATCGATTCCTTGGTTTTATCAGCCAATTCAAACGCACTGCTTCCCGAAGCAATCACTTGAATTTCGGGATAATTATCGACCATTCGTTTAATCAATAACCCAATATTATGAATCATTTGCGCCTCATCAATCACCAATATTTTATGGTCTCCGATTAAGGCTTTCAGTCTGTCGGTAGTGATGTTTTCTAATAAAAGTTGGGTGTCTGGTTCATCGCCATTGAGCCAGAGAAAAGATTGATTGTTAACGGTGTTTTTTATCAAAGAGGTTTTACCTACTTGCCTTGCGCCAAATACCAATATGGCTTTCCCTTTGAAAAGATAGCTGTCAATTTCGGTTTGCGAAGTTCGATTTATCATTTTTTGCATTCATTTACAATGCAAATATATAATAAAATGATATTACAATATCAAAAAAATATAATAATTTGATATTTGAATCTGTAATAATTATAATAATATGATATTTGAATCCAAAATAATTATGATAATTTGATATTTGAACCTATAAAACTCTCTCATTAATCGTATTTCGACTCATATCTTTGCGATGGGACGGTTTTAAACACCAAAGTTGCTAAATATTCTTGAAAATTTATCAAACGCCAAAGTTTCTAAAAATGCAATGAATCCTCTATATTGCAAAATCGATATTGCATACTTGCGTTTTTGTTCATTAATTACAAATTAATAAAAAAACCTTCGTTTGTCTTTTCCAATTGCACCAATTTTGTTGTAAAACTTTATAGCTTTTTCGTTAAAAGTTGGTGTCTGCCATTGAATATTTACACAATTATTTATCTGTCCGATATTTTTTAATTTTTCAAAAACTTGTTCACCTATTTTTAATCCTCGAAAATTTGGTTCTAAATAAAGACAGTCCAAATACAAAAATGTTTGAGCGTCCCAAGTTGAAAAGTCAAAAGTTTATGAAAAGTAGCCTGCCAATGCAGTTTCGCTATCAATTACATAACAAAATAACTTAGGATTTTCAGCAAAAATTGCTTTTTCTAGTAATTCTAGTTTGTTGGTTGTATTGTATTTTGCTTGCTCATATTCAGCGTGATTTTTACATAAGGTCACCAAACTTGCTAAATCTTCTACTTCTAATTGTCTTATTGTATAGTCCATTGTTGATTTATTTCTGTTTGTAAAAATTCGATAAAATGATTAAAATAGTCTGGATAGTTTTTATTGTTCATTGTTTTTTTGTGTCGCACTAAACTTGCAAGCAACAGCTGATCACTAAATTTCTGACCACTGATTACTTAAAATTAGCTTTTCTTTTCTCCAAAAAAGCTGTTGTTCCTTCTTTAAAATCATCAGTTGCAAAACAATCGCCAAAATTTTTAATTTCGACATCAAATCCATTGACACCCGAAATAAAGTTGGCGTTCACTGCTTCGATGGCTTTAGAAATGGCAACAGGAGAATTTTTCATAATTCTTGTGGCAATGGTCATATAAGCTGAAAATAATTCTTCTTGCGGTACCACGTGATTCACTAATCCGTAGATTTTTGCAGTTTCGGCATCAATCATTCCGGCGGTTAGAATCATTTCCATAGCACGGCCTTTGCCAACCAATTGAGACAAACGTTGCGTTCCTCCATAACCCGGAATCACGCCAAGTGAAGTTTCTGGCAATCCCATTTTGGCATTTTCCGAAGCAATCCTGAAATGACAAGCCATTGCCAATTCCAGTCCGCCGCCCAATGCAAAACCATTGATTACAGCAATTACGGGAGTTTTCATTTTTTCGATAAAATCAAATAAAATTTGCTGTCCTTGAGCAGCCAATTTCGAACCTTCTTCAGCCGAAAAATGAGCAAATTCGGCGATATCGGCACCAGCTACAAAAGCTTTTTCTCCGGTTCCAGTGATAATTATCACACGAACATCTGGATTTTCATCGACCATTTTCAGCGTTTCATGAAGCTCTTGAATCGTGGCTTTGTTGAGAGCATTTAATTTTTCGGGACGATTGATGTAAATTGTAACAATGCCTTTTTCGTGTTCTAAGATGATGTTTTCTGCTGTCATAATTCAGTTATTTATGATTGATTATTGGAAGCGAAACGGTAAATGTTGTTCCTTTTCCTTTTTGTGATTCGAATGTAATGGTTCCGTTGTAATTTTCGATAATGTTTTTGATAATGCCAAGACCTAAACCCATTCCACTAGATTTTGTGGTAAATTTTGGCTCAAAAATTCGATTGAAATCTTCCTTTGAAATGCCAATTCCGTTATCGGCGACCGTAATAATAACATTTTTAGCTATTTTTTTGATGTTGACACAAATCGCCTTGTTTTCCTGGTTTTCGGGAATGGATTGAATAGCGTTTTTGACTAAATTGGTAATAATTCGAATGAGTTGCGTTCGGTCAATTTTCGAAATAATGACTGCTTCCTCGGCTTTAAAATGAACGTATTCTTCGTTGAAAATATCCATTGTCAGTTCGATGACATCCACCACATTCAGGGTTTCGTTTTGTTGTGCTGGCATCGAAGCAAAATTAGAAAATGCCGAAGCCACCGAACTCATTGTATCAATTTGCTGAATCAAGGTTTCAGAATAATCGTTAATCTTTTGTTTCAGATTGGGTTCGTTTGGGTCAAATTTTCGCTGAAAGCTTTGCACCGTCAATCGCATTGGTGTTAGCGGATTTTTGATTTCGTGTGCCACTTGTTTCGCCATTTCTTGCCAAGCCTCTTCTCGTTCGCTCTGGGCTAATTTTAATGCGCTTTTTTCGAGTTCTTCAACCATTGCATTGTACGCATTAATCAAAAGATTGATTTCTTTGCTGCTCGCTTCGAGAACAATTTTTTCGTTTTTTTGGTTCAAACTCGTTTCACTCAATTTATCCGAAATGGTTTTTAGTGATTTTGTAATATAAGAAGATAGAAAATAAGCCACACCAAAAGCCACCAACAGCATAAAACTGTACACTTGAGCCAATCCTATCAAGAAATTTTGAAGTTCAGTTTGGTAATAACTGTCATCTTCAACATAAGGCAAATTCAGGATTCCCAATGGTTTGAATTTGTCGTCTTTTATCAAACTATAGGAAGAACGATTCTTTTTTCCGTTTATGTTTTTGATATCGACATAGCGTTTTTCGATAGAGGATTGAACCAGTTTCAGAATGTATTTTGGAATGGGCGGAGCAGCAGGGTCAATAGAAAATCTTGATTTTGAGGACTTTAATAAATGACCATCCAAGCTGTAAATATTAATTTCAAGATTATGAATGTCTGATAATTCGTGAATTTTATCTTTAAAAATCAATGCTAAATTGCTGGAAGTAAGTGGATAGGTGGTATTAGCAAGTACATAATTGATGTTTTCTTTTATAGCACCTTCTTTGTACTCTAGTCTTTCTTGATGGTACTGTTTGGCTTTATTCTTGAACTGAAAAATCGAAATAGACGCCAGTAGTAAAGAAGCTACAATAATCATTACAATCATCGAAAGGAAAATCCTGATTTGCAACGAAAGCATTGATATTTTGAAGTTTTTTAGCATATTAGCCCTCTAGCCCCCAAAGGTGGAATTAGAATTAGTAACTTGATTTAATTTTTTTCTTTTAAAAGGCATATTTTTTCCCTTTTTTACTCCCCCTTCGGGGGTTGGGGGGCTTCTCGTATTCTCTTATAAAATTGAAAGCCCAACATTATCAAAACCGAGAACAATATAATTCCGATTACACCATAAATCCAGTTTACGGCATTTTTCAGAATGACCAAAAACACCACGGCAAACAGGATAATTGTAGCACCTTCGTTCCACAAACGCATATAATTTGTGGTATATTTTACTTGGTCATTTTGCAATTCCTTGAATATTTTTTGGCATTTGTAATGGTACAAATACAGCGCAAAAACAAAGCCAAGCTTCACTTGCATCCAAGGCATAAACAACCATGCTTTACCCAAATCGGTAAAAAACAACATCCAAAACGCAAAAATACTCGCCAAAACAGCCGATGGCCAAGTGATAATGTACCACAAACGATAGGTCATTATTTTGTATTGTTTTTGCAAAATTTCTTTTTCGGGCGATGGTTTGTCGTTGGCTTCAATTTGGTACACAAACAATCGAACAATATAAAAAAGTCCAGCAAACCAAGTGATGACAAAGATGAGGTGCAGGGATTTTAGGTAGTTGTAGAGTTCCATATTATTTGTTTAATCAATTAGAATTGTTTTAGTATTCTTAGGGATTTTTAATGCTGAATTGAAATTTGGAAAAATAAGTTTCCTATTTTCATCATTCAACAAATGAGTTTCTACAAAAAACCATTTTCTACCATTATCTTTAGATACTGCTAATAAATAATATGTAGCTTGAATCCTCCCCTTTGGAGTTTTCATTATTGTTTTTTTGGGAACAATACAATGAAGTTCTTTTCCAGCAATGTAAATATTTTGTGGTTCGTCTAAAATTTGATTTTCAAAAACATAACCCTCGTTTTTCATTTTATCAAAAGTGGTTTTCATTAAGGAAGATAACTTTTCTTTTCCTCCACCAATTTCTATGATTTTTGGATATGTATAATCTAAAATTCTATTATAGTCACTATTTTTCATAGCACTAATCATTATTTCACAATCGCTTTTAATTTTATTTGAAAATTTATTTTGTGAAAAGGTATAATTTGAAAAAATAAATAATATGAATATGTAATAGTTTTTTTTCATTATTCAATTTTGCAAAATATTTAATTAGTATTTCTGAATAGTTTTGGTCACAAGCCGTGTCCAATTTATATATAATCTGAAAATCAAGGGTTTTAGTACTTGTAACTTTAAACTTTTAAACCTTAAACTTTTAAACTTTTTTATTGGCTCCACTCATTAATCCAATTCCCAACCGTTTTACACCATTCATCATCGTCATTCAAACAAGGAATTGCCATGAAATTTTCTCCTCCGTGTTCTTTGAATTGGTGGTTGGCCTCCATGGCGATTTCCTCCAATGTTTCCAAACAATCCGAAACAAAAGCTGGCGTAACCACAGCCAAATTTTTGATGCCTTTCTCGGGCATTTTGTTTACTTCAACATCGGTGTAAGGGGTAAGCCACTTGTCACCAGCCAATCTGGATTGAAAAGTTTGACTGTATTTTCCTTCGGGAATTCCCAACAATTTCACCACTTGTTTTGTAGTTTCATAACATTGATGGCGGTAGCAAAATTCGTGCGCTGGCGAAGGTGTGCTGCAGCAAGAACCATCTATTTTGCAGTGCGATTTGGTAATATCTGTTTTGCGAATGTGTCGCTCTGGGATTCCGTGATAAGAGAACAATAAATGATCGTATTCAAAACCTTCTAAATGAGATTGAATAGAATCGGCAAGGTTTTTTAAATAGTCGGGTTTGTTATAAAAAGCGGGAACAATCGTGAACTTCATTTCCGGAAAATACTTTTTTCTATGCTCTTCCGCCAATTCTAAAATGGTCGTTGTCGAAGCCATTGCGTGTTGCGGATACAACGGAAAAAGCATCACTTCGTTGACGCCTTTGTCGTGTAATTCTTGTAATCCAGATAAAAGAGATGGATTTCCATAACGCATAGCCAAAGCAACCGGAATGTCAACCAGTTTTTTGACTTTTTCGTGCATTCTTTTGGAAATCACGACAAGTGGAGAACCTTCGTCCCACCAAATTTTGGCATAAGCCGCAGCCGATTTTTTGGGTCTGGTTTGAAGAATAATTCCACGTACAAGTAACGCTCGCAACAAAAACGGAACATCTATCACGTATTTGTCCATCAAAAATTCGTCTAAATACGGTTTAACATCTTTTGCGGTTGGACTTTCGGGCGAACCAAGGTTGACTAATAGTACTCCTTTCATATTTTGCTTTTTTTGTATTAACCCTTTCAGAGTTTGAAACTCTAAAAGGGTTTAAGGGTTTTATTATTTACATATTCGGATTAATCGACATCAAATACTTCTTTGGAGTAGTGCCAAATTTTTTCTTGAAAGCGGCAATAAAATGACTTCCTGTACTATATCCAATTTTCAAGCCCACTTCATTCACATTATAAGAACCGCTGTCCAATAATTTTCGGGCAGAATCCATTTTATAATCGAAAAGGAAACCATAAACAGTGTCGCCATAAATTTGTTTGAAACCCATTTTTAGTTTCTTCAAAGTGAGTCCCACTTGGTCGGCCAATTCCTGTAAACTTGGTGGTTCTGCGATATTAGCAAGAACCAGTTCTTTGGCTTTTTTTATTTTTAATACGTTTTCTTCATCAATCAAAAACGGACATTGTTCAGCATTTGGATCTTCTGTTCGGTTGAAATACAAACTCAATAATTCGTATCCTTTGCCTTTGTAATACAAGTTTTTTATCGAAGGATGCAAATTATAATGAAACAATTGGGTCAAAACAATCGCCATCGACGGACTGATATCTCCTTCTTTATAATATTTTTTATCCTTGTTGTCGTCACTCAAAAAAGTGATGTAATTGGCTTCGGAAGAAAATAAATTATGGAATTTTTGAATGGAAATAATAACCGAAATCATCCAAGAATTTGTGGCTATTTCTAGGTTCAAAGGCAGTTCCTTTTGTGGATTGTAAAGCAATAAAGACTTCTCCTCTTTCAAATCCAAGGCGTAACTTCCTTGATTGAAAAGAAATTTAGCTTTTCCTTTTAGGACAAAATGAAATTGTATCAATCCGCTTTTGACTTCACGTTGCGTACAATACACTTCGTCGTTGTCATTTTGAAAACGGAATAGGGTAAAGTCATCTTCAATTGTTATAATATCCTGTGAACTCATTGCGACATTTTTTTTAAATAATATGATAATTATCAGGTTATTGTTAATAAATAAATAATACATTTGTTTTATAAATGCCTGATTTCATTACAAAAATAGTGTTTTTATAATTAATAATTAGATTTATAAACAAAATCATTTGGCGACACAAATAGTACTTTAAGCGTTGTTTTAATAAAAACTGTAGTTCTAACTTTGACAATCCGATTAAGAAAAAGATTATATATGGAAAATCTAAACCTACCAAAACACAAAACTTTCTACTCTATTGGATTGAGTTACAAGAAAGCTGATGCCGAAGTGAGAGGTAAGTTTAGTCTTGATGCCAAAGCAAAAACCAAAGTTTTGCTTCAAGCCAAAGAAGAAGGTATCGAGAGTTTAATTGTTACATCTACCTGCAATCGTACCGAAATTTATGGCTATGCCGACCACCCTTTCCAATTAATAAAATTGGTTTGTGAGAACAGTAATGGCACAGTCGAAGAATTTCAAAAAGTTGGATTTGTATATAAAAATCAAGATGCTATCGATCACATGTTTCGTGTAGGAACAGGGTTGGATAGTCAAATTCTAGGAGATTTTGAAATTATTGGCCAAATAAAAAATAGTTTCGAAGAGTCTCGTTCATTGGGTTTAATCAATGCTTTTTTAGACCGATTAATTAATACCGTAATCCAAACAAGCAAAAGAATTAAAAACGAAACCGAAATTAGTTCAGGTGCAACTTCTGTTTCTTTTGCCGCCGTTCAATATATAATGAAAAGTGTTGAGGATATTGGAAATAAAAACATTCTACTTTTTGGTACTGGAGAAATTGGCAAAAACACTTGTGAAAATTTGGTAAAACACACCAAAAACGAAAAAATTACTCTAATAAACAGAACTAAAAGTACCGCTGAAATTCTAGCTGGAAAATTGAATTTAATTGTAAAAGATTATTCCGATTTGCATCTCGAATTGCAAAAAGCTGATGTTCTGATTGTAGCAACTGGTGCTCAGAATCCAACTATCGACAAAACTTTGTTGAACTTAAAAAAGGACCTTTTGGTCTTGGATTTGTCCATTCCAAAAAATGTAAATGCCAATGTGCAACAAATTCCAGGAGTAACCTTAATCCACATGGATTATTTGTCCCAAATGACCGATGATACACTCGAAAGAAGAAAACAACACATTCCTGCTGCCGAAGCCATTATCGAGGATATGAAATTAGAATTGAATACTTGGATGAATGGCAGAAAATACGCGCCAACCATTCACGCATTGAAAGCAAAATTGAACGATATTGTTGCCGGAGAATTGACTTTTCAACGTAAAAAATTATCTAATTTTGACGAGGAACAGGCTGAATTAATTTCCTCTAGAATTATCCAAAAAATCACCAACCATTTCGCCAGTCACCTCAAAGACGAAAACACATCGGTTGATGAAAGTATCGATTTTATCGAAAAAGTATTTCAAATAGGATTACAAACTCCTCAAAAAATAACTTCGCCAATCGAAGAAAAATACAAAATCACCCTTTCATAATAAAAATCCAAACAAACCTTAATATCTTTATGGTTTAAAAAAAAGAAAAAGGTTTAATGAATTCAAAAAAAACAATTCGAATTGGAACGCGCGACAGCGAATTAGCGCTTTGGCAAGCCCACAACGTTCAAAAAAAATTAAATGATTTAGGCTATAAAACCGAAATTATTGCCGTAAAATCGCAAGGAGATATCATACTCGACAAACCACTTTACGAACTCGGAATCACTGGAATTTTCACGAAAACATTAGACATTGCCATGATAAATGGGCAAGTCGATATTGCTGTGCATTCGATGAAAGACGTGCCAACGGCTTTGCCTATTGGGATTGTTCAAGCGGCAGTTCTCGAAAGAGCCAACACTTTGGATATTTTGATTCACAAAGGAAACCTCGATTTTCTTGAAGGAAACGCAACAATAGCCACCGGAAGTTTGCGTCGTCAAGCCCAATGGTTGCATAAATATCCCAATCATACCGTAGTCGATTTGCGTGGAAACGTAAATACTCGAATGCAAAAACTAAGCGAAAACGATTGGAGCGGAGCTGTTTTCGCAGCAGCGGGACTCGAACGCATCAACTTGAAACCAACCGATTTTATCAATTTAGATTGGATGATTCCAGCACCAGCTCAAGGAGCAATGGTAGTTGTCGCAATGGGAAATGACGATTATACGTTGGATGCCGTTTCTCAACTTAATGATATTGAAACCGAGATTTGCACCTATATAGAAAGACAATTCCTAAAAACACTCGAAGGCGGTTGTACCGCACCAATTGGAGCATTGGCAACCTATTGCGAATTAGACGATACCTTTACTTTTAAAGGTTCTTTGTTGTCTATTGATGGGAAACAAAAATTGGAAATTGAAAAAGTTGTACCTGTTGAAGAATGGAAAAAATTAGGGTTCAATTGCGCTCAAGAAATTTTGGAAAAAGGTGGAGCGGAATTGATGAAAACGATTAAGGAGAGTTTGAAAAAATAATGAGCAGCCAAATCAGCATATTATCAACCAAAATACTGTCGAACGAACACCGACAAGCTTTTATTAATGCCAAAATTGATCTTTTGGAAGACAATTTTATAGCAATAACCAATACTCAATTTGAATTAAGCAATATCAATCAAAACCTTATTTTTAGCAGTCAAAATGCGATAGTAAGTTTGATGGAACAACCAGATTGGGAGAAATTGCAATCTAAAACCGTTTTTTGTGTAGGTTTAAAATCCAAAGAATTATTAGAAAAAAATGGCTTTACGGTTGCCGTTTATATGGATTATGCATTGGAATTGGCAGAAATTATCACATTGATTTACAACAAAGAAAGTTTTACGTTTTTTAGTGGCAACTTACGCAAAGAAACCTTGCCGAAAGCACTTAAAGCAGCTGCTGTAAAGTTCAACGAAATCGAAACCTATCAAACCAAGTTAACACCTTTTAAAATTTCTAAGGAAGAAAAATTTGATGGTATCTTATTTTTCAGTCCCTCAGCGGTAGAAAGTTATTTGAAAGACAACAAAATAAAAAACGAAATTTGCTTTTGTATTGGCCAAACCACCGCTGAAGCATTAAGAGGGGTTACTAAAAATATTGTTTTGCCAGAAATTCCTTCAACAGAACTTTTGATAGAAGAAGTAATCCAACAATTAAGCCCCCCGGCCCCCGAAGGGGGAGTTTGGACTTGGGGAAAATAGAAAATTTATTATAATAGAAAATTAACAAATATGAACAATAACGATATTCAGATTCCCCCTTCGGGGGTTAGGGGGCTTAAGAACGACCTATTTTTAAAAGCATTACGAGGAGAAACTGTTGAACGTCCACCCGTTTGGATGATGCGTCAAGCTGGAAGGTATTTGCCAGAATTCAGAGCATTGCGTGATAAATATGATTTTTTTACCCGTTGCGAAACACCAGAATTAGCAGCAGAAATCACCGTACAACCCATTCGTAGAATTGGACCGGACGCAGCGATTTTGTTTTCGGATATTTTGGTAGTGCCAAGAGCGATGGGAATTCACGTCGAATTGAAAGACAATTTGGGGCCAATAATCCCGAATCCTATTCGCACAATGGAACAAGTAAACCAGGTTTATGTTCCAGATGTAAATGAAACTTTGGGCTATGTTTTTGATGCCGTGAAATTGACCAAAGAAATGTTGAACGATGAGGTTCCATTGATTGGTTTTGCGGGTTCGCCTTGGACGATTTTCTGTTATGCTGTAGAAGGAAAAGGCTCAAAAAGTTTTGATACTGCCAAAGGTTTTTGTTTTTCAAACCCAGTGGCTGCACACACCTTATTGCAAAAAATTACCGATACCACCATTTTATATTTAAAAGAAAAAGTAAAAGCTGGTTGCGATGCCATTCAGGTTTTCGATTCTTGGGGTGGGATGCTTTCGCCAGTGGATTATCAGGAATTCTCTTGGAAATACATCAACCAAATTGTTAATGCCTTGGCAGATGAAACACAAGTCATTGTTTTTGGAAAAGGATGTTGGTTTGCGCTTGGCGAAATGGGGAAAAGTAGAGCTTCGGCATTGGGAGTAGATTGGACTTGTACGCCTAGAAATGCCCGTTATTTATCAGGTGGAAACGTGACTTTACAAGGAAACTTCGATCCGTCGAGATTGCTTTCGCCAATTCCTGTTATCAAGAAAATGGTGCACGAAATGATTGACGAATTCGGGAAAGACAAATACATCGCTAATTTAGGCCACGGAATTTTGCCAAATATTCCTATTGATCACGCAAAGGCGTTTGTAGATGCGGTAAAGGAATATAAGCAGTAATATGATACATTTTGATTCTTTTTATATTGACTTTTTAAGAGCCGAAGACGCAAAAAGTCTTTCTGAAATGATGGTATCAAATTCTGAAAGATTTAAACGGTATTTTCCAATTACATTATCCAAAAATGTATCAGTGGAAGCTTCACAAAAATATATAATTGATAAAGAAGTTGAGTGCCAATCAAAATCTGAATTTACGTTTGCAATTAAAGAATCAAAAACGAATCAAATAGTAGGAATTATAATAATTAAAGAAATTAATTGGGAAATCAAACAAGGAGAATTTGCCTATTGCATTGATTCAAATTATGAAAATAAAGGCTGGATGTCAAAAGCGATAAATGTAGTTTCGAAATATGCATTTGAAATTCTTGGACTTGAAAATCTTCAAATAATTGTTCATAAAGACAATATCGGAAGTTCTAAAGTAGCCCAAAAATGTAATTTTATTTGGAAGAAAACACTTTTGAATGAATACACTCCACCAAATGAATTGCCTTTAGATATGGAATTATATGAATTGAAAAAATGAAAAATAAATTTTACCAATACATACAAAACCTTCAAGACCAAATCTGCAAAGGATTAGAGGATTCAGATGGAGCAGCTAAATTCAAAGAAGATATTTGGGAAAGACCAGAAGGTGGTGGCGGACGAACTCGTGTGATTGAAAACGGAGCAGTTTTCGAAAAAGGCGGAGTGAACATTTCGGCTGTACACGGAAAATTGCCTGATTCGATGCAAAAACTATTTAATGTGGGCGAAGCCGATTTTTTTGCTTGCGGATTGAGTTTGGTTTTGCATCCAAAAAATCCAATGGTGCCAACGGTTCACGCCAATTGGCGGTATTTCGAAATGTATGACGAAAACGGAAACGTGATTCAGCAATGGTTTGGTGGCGGTCAGGATTTAACGCCTTATTATTTGTTTGAGGAAGATGCAACACATTTTCACCAAACCTGTAAAACCGCTTGCGACAAACACAATTCGGAGTTTTATCCAAAATACAAAAAACAATGTGATGCCTATTTTTGGAATGCACATCGCAATGAAGCTAGAGGAATTGGCGGATTATTTTTCGATTATTGCAAAGCAACCGAAGAAATGTCAATGGAAAATTGGTTCAATTTTGTAACCGAAGTCGGCAACAGTTTTCTGGAAGCTTATGTTCCAATTGTTGAAAAAAGAAAAAATGTATTATATTCGGAAGCCAATAGAATTTGGCAGGAAATCCGTCGAGGGCGTTATGTAGAATTCAATTTGGTTCACGACAAAGGCACCTTGTTTGGATTGAAAACCAACGGCAGAATCGAAAGTATACTGATGAGTTTGCCACCACACGTGCAGTGGGTTTATGACCATCATCCAGAAAATGGAAGCGAAGAAGAGAAATTAATTAAAGTATTAGAAGAACCAATAGATTGGGTAGCCCCCTAAACCCCGAAGGGGGAAAGTCGCAAGACAAAAACAAAAGTGTGAAAAGAGATAAAATAATTTTTATTAACTAAAAACCTATTGACCCCTAATAGGATTTCCCTTCGGGGGTTAGGGGGCTTATTATGTTCCCATTACAAAGAGGCCGCAGATTAAGAACCAACGAAAGTATTCGTTCTTTAGTACGTGAAACCACATTAAGTCCAACCGATTTTATGTTTCCAATGTTTATTGCAGAAGGTGAAAATGTAAAAGCGGCCATTCCTTCAATGCCCGGAATCTACCGCCGTTCGATTGATTTAACCGTTGAGGAAGTCAAAGAAATTTATGCATTAGGAATTCGTGCAGTAAACATCTATGTAAAAGTAGATGAATCCCTAAAAGACAACACCGGAAAAGAAGCATGGAATCCAAAAGGATTGATGCAACAAGCCATTCGTGTCATCAAAGCGGCTTGTCCAGAAATGATTGTGATGCCCGATGTGGCGTTAGATCCTTATTCTATTTATGGTCACGACGGAATTATTGCCAATGGAGATGTTGAAAATGATTCAACCAACGCTGCTTTGGTAAAAATGGCCGTTTCACATGCTGAAGCTGGGGCTGATTTTGTAGCTCCATCGGATATGATGGATGGTCGTGTTTTACGTTTGCGTGAAGGATTGGATGCCGCAGGATTTCACAATGTGGGCATAATGAGTTATTCAGCCAAATATGCTTCGGCTTTTTACGGACCTTTCCGAGATGCTTTAGACAGTGCGCCACGAGAAGCGGATGTTGAAGTTCCAAAAGACAAAAAAACCTACCAAATGGATTATGCCAACCGAATCGAAGCCATAAAAGAAGCCTTATCGGATGTTGAAGAAGGTGCCGATATGGTGATGGTAAAACCCGGAATTGCCTATCTAGACATCGTTCGCGAAGTCAAAAATGCTGTAAATGTTCCAGTAACCGTTTTCCACGTTTCGGGTGAATATGCCATGATCAAAGCTGCAGCCGAAAGAGGCTGGCTCGACCATGACAAAATAATGATGGAACAACTCATGTGTATCAAAAGAGCTGGAGCGAGTTTAATTTCTACTTATTTTGCCAAAGAAGCCGCTATAATTTTAAATAGATAAAAAATGAAAAAAGTTATATTTTTAGTATCCGTTTTAGTTTTAATGTCTTGTAAAAAAGAGAGTGAAGAATCCTTTGGCAAGCCAGAAACACCTACAAATGAAACAACCACCGAAATTCAAAAATCAGTAGATTTAGGGGCGGCAATTTTTAATGGGAAAGGTGCTTGTATAGCTTGCCACAAACCAGACGTAAAGCTAATTGGCCCAAGTTTGCAAGACATTGCTAGAATTTATAAAGAAAAAAACGGCGATATTGTGTTATTTCTAAAACAAGAAGCTAAACCCATAGTTGATCCCAGCAAATTCAGTTTAATGAAAAGTAATTTTGCAATTATTGAAGAAATGGACGAAGAAGAATTGTTAGCCTTAGAAGCTTATATTTATTCCCATTTAAAATAAATATCTCACTAGTTTCTTGAATTTTATCAAATCTTTTTTTACGAACTTTGTACTCTTTTCGTGAACTTTGGGATTAATTTTTTTACTTTATAAAATGGAAACAGCCTACATCAAAACACCATTAGGATTTGCCAAAATAGTGGGAGACGAAAACGGCATTTCAGTAATTTCAGTTTCCGATGAAGGAGAGTTTTCTATTACAGTTCCAGATATTTTACAAGAAGCCTTTTCTCAAATTAATGATTATTTTGAAGGGAAAAGAACCGATTTTACCTTCAAATTGAATCCATCAGGAACCGAATTTCAACAAAAAGTTTGGAAAGGCTTACTCGAAATTCCTTTCGGAAAAAAAATGTCTTATTTGGAATTGTCCAAAAAATTGGGCGATGTCAAAGCCATTCGCGCCGTGGCTTCAGCCAATGGAAAAAACCCATTATGGATTGTAATTCCCTGTCACAGAGTTATCGGAACCGATGGTTCGCTCAGGGGTTATGCTGGAGGATTGTGGCGCAAAAAATGGTTATTGGAACACGAAAATCCTAGTAATCAAGGAAGTTTGTTTTGAAAAGATAGCCACGGATTTACGAATTTTCTATCTTTTTTTAACACGCTCATCTATTTTTCTTTAAATTCGTGAATTCGTGGCTCAAAAATTAAATTATGATAGAAAAAATCAACCTCAACAACATTCTGTTTCTCGATATCGAAACCGTTCCGGAAGTAGCCGATTTTAACGAGTTGGATGATGAAATGAAAACACTTTGGGAACACAAAACCCAATACCAGCGCAAAGACGAATACACACCCGAGGATTTTTATGAACGTGCCGGAATTTGGGCCGAGTTTGGGAAAATTGTTTGTATTTCTGTTGGATATTTTACCATAAAAGGCGATATTCGGAAATTTAGAGTAACTTCTTTTTTTGGAGAAGAAAAGAAAATCCTTCACGATTTCATCAACCTTTTGAACAATCATTTCAACCAACCACAACACGTTTTGTGCGGTCATAACGCTAAGGAATTCGACATTCCGTTTCTTGCTCGACGAATGATTATCAACAATATTGCTATTCCCAACAAATTGAATTTATTTGGAAAAAAACCTTGGGAAATTCCGCATTTAGACACTTTAGAATTGTGGAAATTTGGTGATTACAAGCATTTCACCTCCTTGAAATTAATGTGCAAAGTGCTCGGAATTCCTTCTCCAAAAGGTGATATCGACGGCAGTCAAGTAGGTCACGTTTTTTATGTGGACAAAGACATTGACAGAATTGTAACGTATTGCGAGAAAGACACCATTGCCGTGGCGCAGATTTTCCTTCGACTAAGACGAGAAGATTTATTGATTGAAGAGGAAATTATTCACGTTTAATTCGATATTTAACCGACAGGGTTTAATACCATGTCAGGGTTAAACTAAATTATTACATTTACAAAAATTATAGATTATGGTTTTAAGTAGATTTTGGTTGGTAATTTTCATTTCGTCGATTGTATTTGTGATTTTCAGTTTGTTTTCTGGCAACAGTTATACAATTGACAATGTTTTAAATGGAAAAAAAGACGATCCTGTTTTAATTTCAGAAAAATATATCGATCAGATTCCTGTTTTTATAAAAGACAGCATCAATAAATCGGATGAAAAAACCATTATCATAAACCGCGATACACTAAATGCCGATACTACTTATGTGTATAAAAATAAGGTTGTAAAAATTTTTACTGGTGTTCAAAAATCGGATGGTTTATTACCCACTTGCAAAAGCACACTATTCGATTTAATCTTGCCACTTATGGCTTATTTGGCTTTTTTCTGTGGTTTGATGGAGCTTTTAATCATTTCTGGAGCCTCTCAAAAATTAGCAAAAGGATTGAGTCCAGTATTCGTAAAAGTGTTTCCAAGTATTCCCAAAAATCATCCGTCGATTTCCTATATGACCTTAAATTTTGCTGCCAATTTCTTAGGATTGGATTCCGCTGCAACTCCATTTGGATTGAAAGCGATGGAAAGTTTGCAAGAAATAAATCCCGAAAAAGACAAAGCAAGCGATGCCCAAATTATGTTTATGTGTCTGCACGCTTCGGGACTTACTTTAATCGCAACTTCTATTATTGGTTACCGTGCTGCTGCTGGTGCTAGTAATCCCGCCGATGTGATGTTGCCATGTATCATCACTTCTTTTATTGGTACAATTGCTGCCTTCTTGATTGTTGGAATCAAACAAAAAATCAATTTCAAAAGCGCGTCTTTAGTAATTGGATTGATGGTTTTAATTGCAGCCATTATTGGTTTGTTGATGTATGTAAATCATTTGGATTTAATTGGCAAAAACTATTTTACCTCTAATCTTTCCGCTTTAATTTTGGTGGGAATTATTCTATTTACTTTGATTTTTTCCTTTCTTAAAGAGAAGAAATTTACAGAAGCCAATACGACAGTTTATGAAGCTTTTGTTGTTGGAGCCAATAATGGGGTAAAAACTGGAGTGACCATATTTCCTTATGTTTTGGGCATGTTGGTGGCTATTTCTTTATTCAGAAACTCAGGCTTGTTTGAAATTATCAGTAATTGGATTGCTTTTGCTTTTTCTAATATGGGCGTAAGCAAAGAAATCACCGATGCTTTACCAGTTGCCTTGCTAAGACCTTTTAGTTCTGCTGGCTCAAGAGGATTTTTAATTGATTCGATGAATACTTTTGGTGCCGATTCGATGACAGGAAGGTTAAGCAGTATTTTTCAATGCAGTGCCGAAAGTACGTTTTATGTGATTGCGGTTTACTTTGGTTCCGTTAATATAAAAAATACTCGTTACGCTTTGGGAACGATGCTTCTAGTGGATGTGATTTGTGTGATTACAGCTATTTTTGTGGCGAGCTGGTTTTTTTAAAAACAAATTGAAACAAAACATACCAAATAAACTGGACTAAAGTCCAGCCCTACAAAATGTGCCGAGCCGATGGCTCTTTGACGTACACAAAAGTTCCGTAGGAACGAAACATTTTGTAGCAACGGATTTTAATCCGTTGGTGTAGGAACGAAACATTTTGTAGCAACGGATTTTAATCCGTTGGTGTAGGAACGACCAATATTGTAGCAGCGGATTTTAATCCGTTGATGTAAGAACGATTTATAAAAACAAATATGGCAAATACCTACCATCAAGTATATATTCATTTTGTTTTTGCGGTAAAATACCGTGAAGCAGTTATTGCTAATGAATGGAAATCTATATTATTTGGTGTTATTGGAAATTTGATTAATGAAACAGGTTGTAAAACAATTATTGTAAATGGAATTGAAGATCACGTTCATTGTTTTTTAGGATTAAGACCAGCCGTTTCTATTTCGGAATTAATGAAAACTGTAAAAGCCAAATCATCAAAATATATTAATGACAATCATTTGACAAAATCAAGGTTTGAATGGCAGGAAGGTTATGGTGCGTTTTCGTACGGTCATTCTCAAATTACCGTAGTGCATAAATACATTGCTAATCAAGAAGAGCACCATAAAAAACAGACTTTTAAGGAAGAATATTTAGAGTTTTTAGATAAGTTTGAAGTGCCTTTTGATGAAAGATATATTTTTGAAGATTTGATATGAATCGAGCCTATGGCTCTCATTTGAATGGGTTTGATTGTTTTCAAAGGATTAAAATCCGTTGCTACAAAATGACCCGAGCCGATGGCTCTAAGAAGTCTATGAAAATGTAAAAGTTCCGTAGGAACGACAAATATTGTAGCAACGGATTTTAATCCGTTGATTGATGTGATTAACCAGATGTTAAGTTCCGTAGGAACGATCCATATTTTAGGTAGGATTTTTTTAATCAAATTTCATTTTCCGAACGAAATACAATCATTTTAACACCTTTAATTTATAACTATTCTAAACCATAAATTGAAATAAATCTCAGTAAAATCCTTCTACAATTCTTATATTTGACATTATAAAAAAACTCAATTTATGGACTTTATATACTCGAATCCTTATCCAATTTTAAAAGACGATACCCAATACCGCAAAATCACTTCGGATTTTGTAAAAACCGAAAAACTAGGCGAAAGAGAAATCTTAACCATTGACCCAAAAGGTTTGGAATTGTTGGCACAAGAAGCTTTGAAAGATGTTTCTTTTATGTTGCGAACCACACATTTAGAAAAACTAAGAGCTATTCTTGATGATCCAGAAGCGACAGACAATGACCATTTTGTGGCTTATAATTTATTGCAAAACGCAGCGGTGGCAATCGAAGGCGAATTGCCTTCTTGCCAAGACACCGGGACGGCGATTGTAATGGCCAAAAAAGGGGAAAATGTATATACAGGAGTCGATGACGCCGAATGGCTATCCAAAGGTATTTTTAACACTTATCAAGAAAAAAATCTTCGGTATTCACAGATTGTTCCCATCAGTATGTTTGAGGAAAAAAACTCGGGTTCAAATCTTCCGGCACAGATTGATATTTATGCCAAAAAAGGAGTTTCTTACGAGTTCTTGTTCTTGGCAAAAGGCGGTGGTTCAGCCAATAAAACCTATTTGTACCAACAAACAAAATCGTTATTGAATGAAAAATCAATGGATGCTTTCATTCGTGCCAAAATAATGGATTTGGGAACTTCGGCTTGTCCGCCCTATCACTTGGCTTTAGTAATTGGAGGAACTTCTGCCGAAGCGAATTTATCTGTGGTTAAAAAGGCATCTGCAGGTTATTTTGATCATTTGCCCACTTCAGGAAATATGGCTGGTCAAGCTTTCCGTGATTTGGAATGGGAAAAAAGAGTACAGTTAATTTGCCAACAAAGTGCTATAGGAGCACAATTTGGCGGTAAATATTTCACACACGATGTTCGAGTAATTCGTTTGCCACGTCACGCCGCATCTTGTCCAGTTGGATTGGGAGTTTCCTGTTCGGCCGACAGAAATATCAAAGGTAAAATCACCAAAGACGGCATTTTTCTGGAGCAATTGGAAGTAAATCCAAAACAGTTTTTGCCAGAAACACCACCACATTTGGAACCTGCTGTCGAAATTAATTTGAACCAACCAATGGCTGATATTCTTAAAAAATTATCACAATACCCAATCAAAACCCGTTTGAAACTCAATGGAACTTTGATAGTGGCTCGTGATATAGCTCACGCCAAAATCAAGGAATTACTGGATGCTGGTAAACCAATGCCAGACTATTTTAAAAATCACCCAATTTATTACGCTGGACCAGCAAAAACGCCAGAAGGAATGCCCTCAGGAAGTTTTGGGCCAACTACTGCAGGTAGAATGGATGTTTATGTAGAAGAGTTTCAAAAAAATGGCGGTAGTATGGTAATGCTTGCCAAAGGAAATAGAACCAAAGAGGTAATAGAGGCCTGCAAAAAATACGGTGGATTCTATTTGGGTTCAATCGGAGGACCAGCGGCTATTTTGGCCAAAGAAAATATCCTTTCGGTTGAGGTAGTTGATTTTGAAGAATTAGGAATGGAAGCCGTTCGCAAAATTACTATCAAAGATTTTCCGGCTTTCATTATTACGGATGATAAAGGGAATGATTTCTTTGCAAATTTATAATTTGTATTAAACATAAAATTTATAAATTTTTTAACCACAAATTCGCAAATTTTATTTTTATTTGATAGTAAATCATTTGCGAACTTGTGGTTAAAAGGATTATCTTTGAATAATTGTAATTAGCGAATAACCTTCATAAAGGAAAAACTTTTTCTAAAAATCTTCTTGTTTTTTCATTGGTTTGTTTTTCGCAAAACGAAATGGATTTTGTCCATAAAAATTGGAAGATAATTGCAAAAGCCGAAGGTGATTTGAATACTGATTAACTTGCTGATTTGGTTTTAGTAATTGAAAATACAAAGAAAAAAATATTGTTTCAAATGATGGTTTAGGAGAATCTACTTTAAATACTAATCCAAGATTATTATTAGTTTTATATAAAAATAACAATAACAAATTCTATCTAGACGAGAAAAACAAAATCAACATTCCATCTGAATGAAATATCGAAAATTCGTGTCTAGAAGATCCTTTTTTGAGTAGCAATGGAATTGAGATTACAAAAGGATTGTTGAAATTATCTTTACGATATTGGCTAAGTTGTGGGTCGTGGGAAATGAATGTCAATGATTATACTTTCAGATTAAAAAATAATCAGTTTGAACTCATAGGATATGATACTTTCTCGTTATACAGAGCTTCTGGAGAAATTAATCGATCAAGTTATAATTTTTTAACTAAAAGGAAAAGTTTTACAACTGGAGAAAATATATCCTCCTCCCCCGATGAAGAAAAACCCATAACACAATGGTCAACATTAATATCAAAAAGTAAATTAACTTTTAGTAACATAGAAAAAGACCCTGATTTTGGATGGCAATAATATTGAAAAAATTCTTTCTACATATCGCTGTATTTTTCTCCTTAGTTTGTTTTTCTCAAAACGATCAACTAGCTCAGTATTATTATGATAAAGGCGATTTCGAGAAAGCCAAAATCAGTTTCGAAGAATTACTAAAATCAGCACCACATAATTCGCAGTATTTTCAAAAGACCATTGATTGTTACCAACAATTGCAGTTATTTGACTTGTCCGAAAAAGCCATTCAAGCCCGTTTGAACACCTACAAACAAGCCAGCCTTTTGGTAGAATTAGGCTATAATTTCCAGTTGCAAAAGAACGAGGCTTCCGCCAAAAAATACTATGACGAGGCAATAGAAAGAATCAAGAAAAATCCAAACGAAGTGTACGGAATAGCTTTTTCTTTTGAGAAAAAAGTTTTGTTAGAACAAGCGCTAAAGTCCTATCTAACAGCAATAGTCGTAGAACCGAAGTTTAATTTCAATTATCAAATGGCATTGCTTTATGGACAATTGGGCAATACTGAAATGATGATTACCACTTTCCTAGATGAAGCCTATGCTAACCCCCAAAATTCGATACAAATCCAAAATCAACTGGCTCGTTTTATGGCCGAAGAAGGGGATGAAAACTTCAATGAAACTTTAAGAAAAGCATTAATTTCCAGAGCTCAAAAGAATCAAGATGTTTTCTGGAACGAATATTTGAGTTGGTATTATGTGCAGCAAAAAGAGTTTGGTAAAGCCTTTATTCAGGAAAAAGCAGTTTATAAACGCAATCCAGAATCACTTTCCAGTATTATAAATTTAGCCCAACTCGCGACAGAAGAAGAGGATATCGAAACAGCTAAAGAAATTCTCGGTTTTGTCTTGGAAAACACCAAAGATTTAGAATTACTTATACAGGCACATTCTAATTTACTTGAAATGAAAATTGAAAAGGCTCAAGAAAAGGATTTCCACATCATCAACTCAGAATTAATGGCTTTGTTGACGGAATACGGAGTAAGCCCGATTAGTTTATCTTTGCAACTCATTCAGGCACATTTCGTGACTTTTAAAATGAAAAAATCAGAGGAAGGAAAAGCTATTGTCAAAAAAGCACTTGCCCTAGAATTGAATGTTCATGAAGAGGCTAAAGTTAAAATAGAATTGGCAGATATTTTGCTTTTCGAAGAAAAATTTAATCAGGCTTTGCTTTATTATTCTCAAATTGAGGAGAATTTAAAAAATGATGCTGTGGCTCACCAAGCGAGTCTGAAAGCAGCAAAAACCAGTTATTTTCAAGGTGATTTTGCTTGGGCATCCAAACAATTTAAGGAATTAAAATCGGCAAGTACGCAATTGATTGCCAATGATGCTTTGGAATATTTTCTTTTAATCAACGATAACACGGTTGCCGATTCGACTCAAATCGCTTTGAAACAATTTGCCAAAGGAGATTATCTCTTGTATCAAAACAGGAATCAGGAAGCGACAGCACAATTTCAGGCCATTTTGAAAAGCTTCAAAGGGCAGCAAATCGAAGCCGTGACGCTATTGCGTTTAGGAAAAATTTACGAAAAACAAGGTGAATATAATTTGGCGTTAAGCCAATACCAAAATATTATTGATTATCACTCAGATGGAATTTATATTGACGAAGCACTATTTTTTGCAGCAGAAATGCAGAACAAAAAATTACAACAGCCCGAAAAAGCGAAACTGCTTTATGAGAAAATAATTTTCAATCATCAGGACAGTATTTACTTTGTTGAAGCCCGAAAAGAATACCGACAATTGCGGGGAGACAAGAATCTTTGAAATGGCAATGTCAATTGCAAAAAACAATATCAATTCATTGTTATCCGATAAAAACTTGAAAAGCTACTATTTATAAGCTTTACACCTGATTTACTTGTTTTTTAGTGTTCTTTGTAGAACTCAATATTTGAAATTTAGAAAAATATTTTTTCAAATATTGAAATTTTAAG
>JACCDH011613731.1_pt1 | contig 24719 bp, 18 predicted proteins | sample 7442481 | NCBI WGS metagenome assembly JACCDH01 (sample SAMN15323433, study PRJNA562643) | freshwater metagenome | isolation source: river surface water | place: USA:Blue River Watershed | collected 2017-08-15
AGCACCTTTTTTAGTTCCTAACACTACTGCATCAGCAATAGCTTTTGTTCCTTTTTCGAAAGTAGATAATTCGAAAACACCCACAGGACCATTCCATAAAATTGTTGCAGAATTAGCAATTACCTCTTTAAAAGCTTCGGCAGAATCTGGTCCAATATCTAAACCTTCCCAGCCATCAGGAATTTCTTTTACATTAAATACTTGTGTATTTGCATCGTTAGAAAAAGCATCAGCAGCTAAACAATCAGTTGGTAAATAAATGTTTACATTTTTTTCTTTAGCGATTTTTAATACATCTAAAGCTGTTTGTAAAAAATCATCCTCACAAATAGAGTTTCCAATTTTACCACCTTGCGCTTTAGAAAAAGTGTAACCCATACCACCGCCGATGATAATGTTATCTACTTTATCCAACAACTGATTGATGATTCCGATTTTTGAAGAAACTTTAGAGCCACCCATAATTGCTGTTAAAGGTTTTTTACCTTCTTTAAAAGCTTTATCAATACTTAACAACTCAGCAGCTAATAACAAACCAAACATTTTATCATTAGGGAAAAATTTAGCAACAATAGTAGTAGAAGCATGCGCTCTGTGAGCTGTTCCAAAAGCATCGTTTACGTAACAATCCGCTAATTTCGCCAATTTTGCACTAAAAGCTTCGTCACCTTTTTCCTCTTCTTTGTAAAATCTTAAGTTTTCCAATAATAAAACTTCACCAGCTTTTAAATTTGCAGCAGCATTTTCGGCTTTTTCGCCAATACAATCATCAACAAATTTAACTTCTAAGCCTAAATGTTCGGAAACTTTGTAAACGATATGTCTTAAAGAATATTTATCCGTAGGACCATCTTTTGGTCGGCCTAAATGCGAACATAAAATAGCGCTACCACCTTTTTTTAAAATAGTTTGAATAGTTTCGACAGCAGCTTGGATTCGGGTATCGTCCGTTACTTTAAAATTTTCGTCCAAAGGAACATTAAAATCCACTCTAACCAAAGCTTTTTTGCCTTTAAAATCGTAATCGTTTACAGTTTTCATAATAAATATTGAATTATATAAGTTTTAATTTAAGCCTTTATCAAGGGCATATCAAATTTAAAATAGTTTTTTTAAAAGTAATGGAAATGGTAAAATATAATATTAACAATCGTATAATAAAAAAGCCGCTACATTTTGTAGCGGCTTTTTGTTAAGCTAAAAATTCTTTAAAGCTTTTCCAACCTTGGCGGCGATAAATCACCCTTGGATTTTCTGGTAAATTTTTAGGTGCTTTACCATATTTGTCAACCAATTTACCTTGAACATAATCTAAATATTCATCTTCGGATTTTATACCTAAACCAACTATTAAAGCTTTTGCTTCGCGGTATTTCATAAACGATTTAATATGTTTACGGTGTTTGTCCGAGTGTAAAAAGTCTTTAAAACCTTTCCAACCGTTCCCTTCATATTTACGAACAACATTTGCAGGAATATTAGCCGGTTTAGGATCTAACCAATCCAACTCATCTTTACAATATTGTACCCATTCTACACTACTAGTTAACCCTAAATTTCTCGAAAATTCTCTAGCTTCCTTGTAACCCACATAATTGTGGTGCGCATAAGGGAAGGCATTCGTACCTAACCAATCTCCAATACCGGTCCAACCTTTATTTTTGTAAACACCAGCAGGGTTAGATGGGATATCTTTAGGTTTAGCAGGTAATTCTGAAAATTTACCAGCTAAATAATCTTTCCAATCTTGGTAATTTTTAAGACCTAACTGATGCATAAAAGTTCTTGCATTTTCGTAAGTTCTGAATTTGCTGTAATTTTTACGGTGAACCTCCGACATTAAGAAATCCTTGTAAGAAACCCAGTCTTTTTCGTATTTACGAGCAACATTAGTAGGGATATCTTTTGGTTTAACAGGTAATTCTTTAAAATCACCTCTACAATATTTAATCCATTTATCCGAGGAAGTTAAGCCTAATTGACGAGCAAACTCTCTAGCTTCTTTAAACGGACGGTATGTGCGTTTAAAAGGAGCAATTGTGTATGTGCCTAACCAATCGCCATAACCTTTCCAACCAAATTCTTTATATACTAATTCGGGTGAATTAGGAATATCATCTGGTTTAGCAGGTAAATTTTTTAATTCATTTTTAACATATTTATGCCAAGCTTTTAAATTTTTTAGTTTTAAAGTGTGCACAAAAGCTCTAGCTTCTTCAAAATCTCTAGCGTTTTCTACTCGATAAATTTTACGGTGATGTTTTCCATTTAAAAAATCATCCATACCCATCCATCCTCTGTTTAAATATTTACGTGCAACATTAGTAGGTATATCATCTGGTTTTTGAGGTAAGTTAGGATATTTTCCTTTACAGTAATCAATCCATGTTTCGGTAGAAGTTAAACCTAAAGCTCTAGTAAATTCTCTTGCTTCTTCAAAAGGACGATATTCTCTTTGGAAAGGAGCTAATTTGTTTGTTCCAATCCAATCACCATAACCAATCCAACCGCTATCTTTATAATATACATGAGGAGAAGCAGGAATGTAATCTGGTTTTAAACCAATTTCGTTAGGGTCCCAACTACAATATACTTTCCAATCTGCTGTACTTTTTAAATTTAAATTTCTAACAAATTCTCTAGCTTTTTCAAATTCCCAAAAACCACTTTTAGATCCACCACCAATCCAATCTCTCCAATCAATAAATTGTTTTTTGTAAACTTCATCAGGATGCACAGGGATGTCCTCTGGTAATCCTTTTGTAACCTGACTCAAAACCACCCATTCGTAGCGGTTTTTCAATTCTAACGAGCGTACAAATTCTCTTGCTTTTTTAAAACTTCTGTACTTTTTATCTGTCATACCTAATTATTTTTGGATGTTGCAACAAATGTAATTAAATTATTTTATTTTTTAATAATAAACAAATGTAAAAATTTATTGATTTAAATAAAATTTATTCTTTAAAAAACTCAAGTGATTAATAGTGTTTTTCACTTAATAAATTAAATTAAATTAGGAATTTATGAAATCACTATTTTTTACAATTTTAAATTTAACAGCTAGTTGTTTAAAAATTGACCATTAGTATTGATGGTTTTTTTAAATTCATTTAATCGAAATACAATTTAAAGTATTAGTTTTGTTACCAATCCTATTTAAAAGGTAAAATATACTAAAATTTGTATTATGAAAAAATTGAAATTATCCGCTTTTATATTTTTGAGTATTGTTATATTTTCCTCATGTAGTAAAGATAATGGCGTAAATTATATCCCAGAGGATGCTGTAATTGTAGTAAAAGTAAATACTTCGAAAATTGTTAAAGATGCATTTTTAGATTTTGCAAGTGAAACTAATTTAATTACAGATTTATTAAATAGTTTTCCAGAATATTCTGATTTTGCAGAAGCAGGGATTGACGAAATCAATCAATTCTATTTTTTCGCACAAATACCATCGATTGAAAGATCTAATCTTGCTGCTGTAATTCCACTAAAAGATCAGGATTTGTTTAAAAAGTTTATTGAAAATAGGTTTAAAACTACAATCGAAAATCAAAATTCGTATGATTATGTTACTATAAATGGTAAATATGTAATTACATGGAATAAAAAAATGGCGTTATTTTATTATTCTGATAATTTAAATTTAAGCATAGTATCTGATGCCCTAAAAATTATTGATAAAGATATTGTTGGTATTACTACTAAAGGCGAATTATTTAACCAATTTAATGATAGTGAAGATCATGTTTTGGTTTGGGTTAACAATTTGAATAACAGTATTTTAAAGGATAAATTAGCCGATTTAAATTTACCAAAAGATGATGTTCATTCTTTTACAAGCATCAATTTCAACAATGGTAAAATTGATATTCAATCTAAAAGCTATTATTCCAACGAAAACAGTATATTGAAAAATGTATTCAATAACGATAAATCTATTGATAGTTTATTAAAAAGCTCGGGATCAGAGGAGCCATTATTAGTTGCATCTGTTGCCTTAAATTTAAATGGAATTGTTGATTTTTTAAATGCAAATGAAGAATTATATAATAATTTACAAGCCAATGTACCTTTTGTAAATATTAAAGATTTTATCAGTATGTTTTCGGGTGATTTTTTATTAACTTTTAATGGGGTAGAAGAGGAAGTAGTACAATTTTATGATGAAAAAATCATTGATGGTATTTTGGAAGTTGTGCCTGATGAAAAAATAGTAAAAACACCCTATTTAACTTATGCAATTGGCTTAAACGATTCGAAAAAACTTATCGAAATGTTACAACCTTTTTTAGGTATGGTTCCTTATGAATTTACCAAAAAAACTAATGAAGCTATAGTTTTTGAAACGGATGAAGAATATCATGTTTCTCTGCAAAAAAACATTTTATTTTTAGGCACTAGTTCTAAAGCACGAAAATTAATTAGAAATATGAATGGAACTTTAAGTACGAATTTTAAAGATAAAATTTCTCAATATCCTTTTTATTTTTATGCTAACATTGATGGTTTAGCTCAAACCATTAAAGACAAAGATAATGAGGAAGTTATGGATTTAGTATCTGCAACTTTTTCTAAATTCGAATTGAATGAATATGTGGTAGATAAAAATGAAATTAGCGCTGGTTTAAGCTTAGAATTTAAAAACGAGGAAAACTCATTATTGCAATTGATTAAGTTTTACACTTTATTTTCGAAAATAAATAAAAATCAAATTCTTTAAAATGATTGAAAATTTTATAGCTCAAGAATATTGTTTGGCTTTTGAAAAAGTTTTTGGAATACAATTAAATATTCAGGATATTCAAATTCAAAAAACTAAATCCGATTTTGAAGGAGACTTTACATGTGTAGTTTTTCCTCAAGTAAAATTTTCGAAAAAATCTCCAGAACAAACTGCCGAATTCATTGGGAACGAAATGCTTAACAGTAAGCATTTTTCGTCGTTTAATGTTGTAAAAGGCTTTTTAAATCTTTCTATTCAAAATAACATTTGGATTACAAATTTTTTAAATTCTTTTCAGCATTCTTCAGCATACCAATTGCCCTCTAATAATCTCAAAATGATGGTGGAGTATAGCTCACCAAATACAAATAAACCTTTGCACTTAGGACATATACGTAATAATTTTTTAGGATACTCATTATCAAAAATATTACAAAAAGCTGGTTTTGATGTAGTTAAAACACAAGTGATAAATGATAGAGGAATACATATTTGCAAAAGTATGTTGGCTTGGATGAAATGGGGAAATGCTTGCACACCGCAAACTAGAGGGATTAAAGGTGATCATTTAGTAGGCGAATTTTATGTACAGTTTGAAAAAGAGCTAAAAAAAGAAATTGAAGTTTTAGTTACGCAAGGCATACCTAAAGAGGAAGCTATGCAACAAACTGCATTGTTTCAGGAAGCGCAAGAATTGTTGCGTAAATGGGAAAATGGGGATGAAGACGTAATGCAATTGTGGAAAACAATGAACACATGGGTATATGCTGGTTTCGAAATCACATATAAAAAAATGGGGGTTGATTTTGATGTGTTGTATTACGAATCAGAAACTTATAAAACTGGAAAAGAGATTGTTGCAGAAGGCTTAGAGAAGGGTGTATTTTATAAAAGAGAAGATGGATCGGTTTGGTGCGATTTAACTGATGAAGGATTAGATGAAAAATTAGTTTTACGAAAAGACGGTACAGCGGTTTATATTACACAAGATATTGGTACAGCCATTTTAAGATACCATGAATATAAAATAAATGGTATGATATACACTGTGGGTAACGAGCAGGATTATCATTTTAAAGTTTTGTTTTTGATATTAAAAAAATTAGGCTATGATTTTTACGATCGTTTATACCATTTATCTTACGGAATGGTTGAGTTGCCTAGTGGAAGAATGAAAACCAGAGAAGGAACGGTGGTGGATGCAGATGATTTAATGGACGAAATGATTGCTACTGCGGCAAAAGCTAACGAAGAAAAAGGTAAATTAGAAGGTTTAACCACAGAAGAAATTAATGTAATTAATTACAAAGTGGGTATGTCGGCTTTAAAATACTTTATTTTAAAAGTAGATCCTCGTAAAGGTATGGTGTTTAATCCTGAGGAATCTATCGACTTTAATGGAAATACTGGTCCGTTTATTCTTTTTAATTTCGTTCGTACACAATCCATTCTGAAAAAATCAAGTGATAGTTTGATTAACGAATTCGAATTAAACTCTATCGAATTAACCGAAATCGAAAAAGAATTAATGGCTAAAAATATGGAATACACATCCGTAATTAGTCAAGCTGCCAAAGAATACAGTCCGGCTATAATCGCCAATTACGCCTACGATTTGGCCAAAACCTATAGTCAGTTTTACTCCTCTACATACATTTTAAACGAAACCAATAGTGATATTCGTAAATTTAGATTGTATGTAAATAAAGTTACAGGACAAACATTACAAGAAACCATGTTGTTGTTAGGGATTGAAATGCCTAACAGAATGTAATTTTTTAAAACTTTTGATGAAGTGTAAGCGTAATTAGTTTATTGATAATTTTAAATTTTTCACCCATGATAAATCAATCCTTACAACAAAAGTTATTGCAAAAATTATCCCCTCAACAAATCCAGTTGATGAAGTTGTTGCAAGTTCCTACCATTGCTTTAGAACAGCGAATTAAGGAAGAACTAGAAATGAATCCTGCTTTAGAAGAAGGAAGAGATGAGGAAAGTATAGATTTTGAAGCAGAGCAAGACAATGGATTTGATGAAGAAAGAAACGAAGAAAATTCGAGAGACGACTTTGATTTAAGTGATTATATAAGTGATGATGAAGTTCCATCGTATAAAACCTATCAAAACAATTCCTCACCTGATGATGAAGATAAATCTATGCCTATTTCGATGGGAAAATCTTTTCATGAGTTATTGTCGGATCAATTAGGGTTACAAAATTTAACTGATGAACAAAATCTAATTGGAGAATATTTAATCGGAAACCTAGATGATTCGGGGTATATCAGAAGAGAATTAGATGCAATTGTAGATGATTTAGCTTTTTATCAAAATATTCAAACCAATGAAAAAGAGCTAGAAAATGTTTTAAAAGTTATACAAAATTTTGATCCTCCAGGTGTTGGATGTAGAGATTTACGCGAATGTTTGTTGATTCAAATTAAAAGGAAAAGCCAATCGGATCCTGATATTGTAATGGCAAAATACATTTTAGAAGACTGTTTTGAAGAATTTTCCAAAAAACATTACGATAAAATTTTAAAGAAATTTTCGATAGACGAGGATGAATTAAAAGATGCTTTAGAGCAAATTTTAAAATTAAATCCTAAACCAGGAAATTCCATGAAGGAATCTTCCAAATCCGACCAAGTAATTGTTCCAGATTTTTATTTAAATAACGAAGATGGATCTTTGCAAGTAATATTAAATGGAAGAAATGCTCCCGAATTAAAAGTGAGTAGGGATTATATGGACATGTTAAAAGAATATTCGTCCAAAAAAAATAAAACCGAAAACAAAGAAGCTGTATTATTTGTAAAACAAAAATTAGATTCTGCAAAATGGTTTATTGATGCCATAAAACAACGCCAAAATACTTTGTTGGTTACAATGGAAGCAATTGTACTTTATCAAAAAGAATATTTTTTAATTGGTGATGACACCAAGCTAAAACCAATGATTTTAAAAGATATTGCAGATATTATTGGTTTAGATATTTCAACTGTTTCGCGTGTTGCCAATAGTAAATATATACAAACAGATTTTGGTACTTTTTTAATTAAAACTTTTTTCTCCGAAAGTATGGAAAATGATGCTGGAGAAGAGGTGAGTACCCGAGAAATTAAAAAGATTTTACAAGATTGTATAGATGCGGAAGATAAACGCAAACCTTTAACCGACGAAAAATTAGCAGAGGTTTTGTTGGAAAAAGGATATCCCATAGCACGAAGAACGGTTGCAAAATATCGCGAACAACTCAATATACCTGTAGGCAGAATGAGAAAAGAATTGTAGATAAAAAAGTGCTGAAATCAGCACTTTTTTTTGTATAATTTAAATTTACTTTTGTTCTATACAATTTATAAATTGTTGCGTAATTGCTTCCCAATTGTAATTTTGCTGAACAAACACTCTTGAATTTGCTGCTAATTTTTGATATAAATCCTTATTATTTAAAAGCTCCAACACATAATGTGCATATTCATCAGGATTTTGGGCAATTAAAATAGAATCTTCGTGTTGTGCCCCCAAAGCGTTATTGGCTAAACCACTGGTAATACAAGGAATTTCCATACTCATTGCTTCCAATAATTTATTTTGTAAACCTGTTCCAATTTGCAAAGGTGCTAAAAATATTTTTCCGTTATAATACGCATCTCTAATATCATCTAACCAACCACTTACTTTTATCTTATCGTTTTCTAAAGCTTTAACACTCGCCGATGGTTGTGCTCCAGCTATTAAAAAATTTATATCGGGCTGTGTTTTCCATAAAATAGGTAATATTTTTTTGGCTACATAAATTACTGCATCTACATTAGGTGGGTACGACATGTTGCCGGTAAATATTAAATCGTAATTTTTAGACTTTGAAGTATCTTTTGTGAAAAAAATATCATCCACACCATTGGGTAAAATGGTAATTTGATTTTGTAATTTTTCATCAAAAGTTAACAAATCTTGCTCCGATATGATAAAAGTTTTTTGATAATACGAATGCACTAGGGTTTCGTACCATCTTAATTTCTTTTCTTCTAAAGCAAATATTTTTTGTTTAATTCCTTTCGATTTATTTTTTCTTCGCTCCATTCCTTTGGAGAAACTATCCATATAATCTAAATAAATCGGAATATTTTTTATCCTTCGGGTATATTCACTCATTCGTATCAATTGGGTAAATATACTATTTGGTTTACTGTTTTCTATCACCCAATTAAAATATTTTAGCGCGCCAGAATTGTAAAAATAACCCACCTGAAAAGGGAATTTCGAAAATAATGCCACCATTAAACCACTTATTGCACTAAAAAAAGAAAGTTTGTAAATATAAATTTCGTTTACAAATTGTTTTAATTCTTCCTTGGATTTGTTATTGATTTTTTCGTGACTTACAACAAATAAATCAATTGTATAAAATTGAGATAAATAACGCATTTGTTGATAAGCGCGAAGTTTATCACCTTTTTCCAATGGATAAGGAAATCTGGATAAACAAAATAAAATTTTAGGTTTTAAGGGCATTGCTTTAAATAATAGTTTAAAGCTACTAAAAAAAAATGTGTTATCCTTGTTGAAGTATTTTTTTATTAATGGATTGAATTAAAGAAGGCCCTTCATAAATAAAACCAGTGTATAACTGAACCAAAGCAGCACCAGCTTTTAATTTTTCCATTGCATCCTCGGCGCTATGTATTCCACCAACTGCAATTATAGGGTGTTTATCTCCTAATTTTTGATATAAATATTTTATAGTTTTAGTAGATTTTTCTTTTACAGGCAAACCACTTAAACCACCAGGGTAACCAATCTTTTCAATATAATTTTTATCTGTTTTTAAATTAGATCTATCAACAGAAGTATTACTTGCTACAACACCATCTAAATTTAAGGTTTTTATAATGTCAATCACATCATCCAATTCAACCTCACTTAAATCTGGCGCAATTTTTAATAAAAGTGGTTTGGGTTGAGTTTGTTTTTTATTTTCAGCACTAATTTTTTGCATCAGTTGAAGTAAAGGTTCTTTTTCTTGTAGTTTTGTTAAATTCCCTACATTCGGACAACTTACATTTACTACAAAATAATCTACATAAGGAAATAATTTTTTAAATACCTGTAAGTAGTTGTCATCTGTTAGTTCCGGGCTCACACCAGTATTTTTACCAATATTTCCGCCAATAATTAAATTTTTATCTTTTCTGTTTTTTAACCTTTCAATCGCAGCATCAACACCTTCGTTGTTAAAACCCATGCGATTAATCAATGCTTTATCTTCTGGTAATCTAAATAAACGCGGTTTTATATTTCCAGTTTGTCCAACAGGTGTTAAGGTGCCAATTTCGATAAATCCAAAACCAAAATTACCTAATTCGTTATACAATTTAGCATCTTTATCAAATCCTGCTGCTAATCCTACTGGATTTTTAAAATTTAATCCAAAAATATTTCGTTCTAATTTTTTTGAGGGAACGGTATATATGGAGCGTATAATTTTACCTACAAAAGGAATTTTATGAATGAATTTTAAGGTATCAAAAACGAAATAATGTACTTTTTCGGGATCGAATAAAAATAAAATAGGGCGTATAATGGATTTGTACATTTTTTTAAATTTTCACAAAAGTAAACAATTTCTTGATGATAAGTTTTAAAATTTTAGGTAATATTCTTTGGTGAGTGCTTGATATTCTTCGGTATACACACCTCGTTCTGTCTCGATAGTTAGTTCGCTGATTGAAGTAGTAAGGCTTTTAATTTTACTAAATTGTATTAAAGCGCGTTTAAAATTACTTTGAGGATTTCCTTTTATGTGTAATACTTCATTTGCAAACCATTGATTATCATTTGCTTTAGTGATTAATTCGGGTAGAAATTCAAAAGGGTAAACCATATAAATTTTGCCTTCGCATAAGGTATTACAATGCTTAAAAAAATCATGTAAAGGTAAAAACTTTTCAAATCTTGCTTTTTGTTTTTGTTCGTTCATTTGAATATTTAATCCTTTAAAATAGGGCGGATTACAAATTATGATATCAAAATTTAATGGTGCTTTCCATGTTAAAAAATTGGTATTAACAGCATTGCAATTGGTAGTTAGTTGATTGTTTTCGATATTAATTTGGGTATCTTCAATCGCTCCTTTATCAATATCCACTCCGTAAATTATACCCATAGGAATTTTTTTACCTGCTGCAATTGTTAATATTCCACAACCACAACCAACATCTAAAACACTATTCACATTGTTGAAATTTATCCACGATACCAACAATACAGCATCTACACCAACTTTTAACGCCGAATTACTGTCTGTTATCGAAAAATTTTTAAAATCAAAAGGCATAGGGTAGGGGGAAAGGCAAAAAAAAACCACCCATTGGGTGGTTTTATAATTAACTTAAATTTATTTTTTTCTCAATATCAGTAATATACACTCTAAAATGTTTATCTGTATCAATTAAGTTGTTCACCGTTCTACAAGCGTGTAAAACTGTAGCGTGATCTTTACCACCACAATGCGAACCTATAGTTGCTAATGAAGATTTAGTTAAGCTTTTAGAAAAATACATTGCAATTTGCCTAGCTTGTACCACTTCGCGTTTACGCGTTTTACTTTTCATTAATTCTAATGGTAAATTAAAGTAATCGCAAACCACTTTTTGTATATAATCAATAGATACTTCTCTGGCAGTGCTTTTAACAAATTTATCAATCATTTGTTTAGCTAAATCCAAAGTAATTGCTTTTTTATTTAAGCTAGATTGTGCTATGATTGATAACAATGCACCTTCTAACTCGCGGATATTAGAGGTTACACTATATGCCAAATATTCTACAACATCCTTAGGTAACTCGATACCATCTTGATACATTTTTTGATTTAATATAGCAATTCTGGTTTCTAAATCTGGATTTTGTAAATCTGCTGATAATCCCCATTTAAATCTGGATAACAATCTTTGCTCCATCCCTTGTAATTCTACAGGAGATTTATCGGAGGTAAGTACTAACTGACTTCCATTTTGGTGTAAATGGTTGAATATGTGGAAAAATACGTCCTGAGTTTTATCTTTTCCAGCAAAAAACTGCACATCATCAATAATTAAAACATCAATCATTTGATAAAAATGTACAAAATCATTGGTAGTGTTGTTTCTCACCGAATCAATAAACTGATTGGTAAATTTATCTGCTGTAACGTATAATACCGTTTTATTGGGATGATTTCTTTTAATTTCTATACCAATCGCATTTGCTAAATGGGTTTTACCTAAACTGGTGTTACCATAAATTAATAAAGGATTAAAAGATGTACCTCCTGGTTTACTAGCCACAGCATAACCTGCAGATCTTGCTAATCTATTACAATCTCCCTCTATATAGTTCTCGAAAGAATAATTTGGATTTAATTGTGAATCCACATTAACCTTTTTTAAACCAGGAATTACAAATGGGTTACGTATTGTATTTTGATTTAAATCTATCGGCATGCTAATAGAAGCATTTTGTAAGGATTTTTTGGAGCTTGTTGGTATTTTAACCGCATAAGGTTTTTGGCTATTATTTTGATTATCAATAATAACACTATATTCTAATTTGCCATCTGCTCCTAATTCTTTTTGAATTGCTTTTTTTAATAATTCGATGTAATGCTCCTCTAACCATTCGTAAAAAAACTGACTAGGAACTTGGATAGTTAACACCTTGTTTTTTAGCTTTACAGGTATAATTGGCTCGAACCAAGTGGTAAAACTTGATACGCTTAAGTTGTCCTCTATAAAAGACAAACAGTCCCTCCAAACCTTTTCATGAGCTTTCTCCATGTTATTCAACCTCTTTATAAATTAATAATAAATTTGTCTGTAAACAGACTTGATAAGTGGAGAGAAATTTAAAAAATTCCTCCCTGATTTTGCAGAGGACAAATATGGCACTAAAAAAGTTAATAAAAAAATTTTTTTAATGTTGTATAATAACTTTTTTTACCCTAAATTATTAGCGAAATATTAATATTATGTATTGTTAATTTTATATTAAGCTTTTAAAGAAATTACATTATTGTATTACTTTATATAAATTAATTTAAACTACTGTTAATTAAAATTATAGTAATTTTATAAAAACCTTAGAAACGATTTTGTATTTTATTGTTTACCTTTGCTTACAAATATTAAAACAAAACTATGCTAATTCATCAACATACTATTAGAGTGAGATATGCTGAGACCGACCAAATGGGTGTGGTTTATCATGGGAATTATATTACGTATTTAGAAGTTGGACGGGTGGAGTATATGCGTTCGATAGGTTTTGTATATAAAGATTTTGAAAAAGAGGGATATGTTATGCCCGTAGTACATTGTGCTGTAGATTATAAAAACCCTGCTTTATATGATGATGAATTGATTATCGAAACTAGGGTGGAGGAATTACCTACTTCAAAAATTACTTTTTTATATGATATCAAAAGAAAATCGGATGATAAACTGATATGTAGTGCTAAAGTAATTTTAGTGTTTTTAAATGCTCAAACTTTCCGCCCAATGAAAGCATCGGAGAAATTAATTACTTTATTAACAGATAGGATATAATTATGCGCTATTATATTATAGTTGGTGAAGCATCGGGCGATATGTACGCTGCTGATTTGATGAAAAATTTAATTGCAAAAGATCAAAATGCCGATTTTAGATTTTGTGGCGGAGATAAAATGTGTGCTGTAAACAGTAATCTATACAAACATTATTCTCATAATAATTACATGGGATTTTGGGAAGTTGCTATTCATGCAAAATCAATTTTACAATATATTAAAGATGTTCAGGAGGATATCAAAAATTATAAACCCGATGTTATTGTTTTGATAGATTATCCTGGCTTTAATTTAAAAATAGCCAAATTTGCAAAATCATTAGCTATTCCTGTTCACTATTATATATCACCAAAAATTTGGGCTTGGAAAGAAAAAAGAGTACATAAAATTATTAAATATGTACAGCACATGTATTGTATTTTTCCTTTTGAAGTTGATTTTTATAAAAAATACAATTATAACGTAGATTATGTAGGTAATCCTTTAATGGATCAAATTTATAATTTTAAAGCATCAGAAAATTATATTCAAAATTTCACTAAACCGGTAATTGCTATTTTACCTGGGAGCAGAAAAGGTGAAATCCGAAAAATGTTACCAATTTTTCATGAATTTGCTCAAAAACACCCTAATTACGATTGGATAATTGCTGGTGCCCCATCAATTCCAGAAAGTTTTTACAGTGAAATTGTGGGCAAAAATACAAAAATTGTATTTAATCAAACCTATGATTTGCTAAATATAGCACACTGTGCGTTAGTTACAAGTGGAACAGCAACATTAGAAACTGCTTTATTTAAAGTGCCGCAAATTGTTTGTTATAAAATTAGTGCGTTAACCTACACCATTATTAAATTTTTAATTCAAATAAAATACATAAGTTTAGTAAATTTAATTTTGGATAAAGAGTGTGTTAAAGAATTAGTTCAGAATGATTTAAATCTAAATAGCTTAAATGTAGAGTTTAATAAATTAATCAATCAAGATTTTCGTAAAAATCAATTAAACGATTACGAAATTTTACAAGATAAAATGGGAAAACCCGGCGCCAGCGCTTTGGTTGCGAATAAAATCATACAATACTCTAAACTATACCAAACAAAAAAGGAAACCTAAATGGTTTCCTTTTTTGTTGATTAACGATTTTAGTTTTTTACAAAACTATTTTAATTTCAACTCTTCTATTTATAGATTTTCCATCTTCGGTATCATTCGTGCCTAAAGGAAAGTTAGAACCTTTATTTTCTGTAACAATTCTATTTATATCACCACCGTACTTTTTTATCTCTTCAACAACTGTATCTAGTAATTTTTTCGCTTCTTCTTCATCCTGAGGATAACTTACAGAATTATCAAAATGACCAGTTATAGAAAGTTTCACATCTTTTGAAGCATTTAATTGATTGGCATACATCTCTAAAATATTTTTAGAAAAAACATTTAAAACAAAACCTTTATCTGTTTTATCAAAACGTATAGTTTGTTTTTTAAATAAGTCTTTACTAACCACTTGAATTGGCGCAATTCTTTCAATTTCGATGTTTTGATTTAAGGTAAAAGTAGTAATTGTTTTTACTTCTTCCACAGCACCTTTTGTTTTTTTAGCAGCTTTCTTTTTTTCTAATGCAGGAGGAATAACCTTTAAACTTTGAGATAAAATTTTATAATTATCATGATCAATCTCAAGCGTATATTCTTCATTCGCTAAAACCGTTAAATGATAATTTCCGTCTTCATCCGATTTAAATAAAGCACTTTCGCTTTTACCTTCTTGAGTTAATTTAATTTTAACAGTTAATGGCAAACCTGTTGATGCATCCAAAACACTACCTTTTACAAAAGCAATTTGTTTGCTTTCTCCGGTAAAAACGTTGTAATTTTCCAGATCAACCTGAAAGATATCATAATCAATTCTGTTAGCTTCTCTGCTTTGTGCAGTTAACCATGCCACTTTTCCATCTGCACCTACAATAAATTCTTTTTCATCTCTGTGTGTATTGATTGGAAAACCAATATTAACAGCTTTAGTCCATTTACCTTTCACTAATTCAGATTTAAAAATATCGTATCCTCCAAAATTTTGATCATCATGTCCGTTGGAAGTAAAAAACAAAGTAGTGCCATTAGGATGAATAAAAACAGTAGATTCATCGCCTTTAGAGTTGATTTCTTCACCTAAATTTTCTGGTTTACCCCAAGTTCCATCTTCTTGTAAGGTACTCATCCAAATATCTCTTTCACCTAATCCTTTACCGTAAATTAAACCAAATCTATCCGAGATAAAAAACAATTTTTTACCATCGGAAGAAACAGAAGCACCACTTTCTTTAAATGCAGAAGTGTTGATATTTTCAATTGCTTGTGGTACACTCCAATTATTTTCTCCATTTCGAAAACTAACATAAACATCACCATTTCCTAATTGGGAAAATAGTTTGGAATTAACATCAGGATTTTCTTGATATAAATACATTGTATTTCCATCTGCAGATAAAGAACTGTTGCTTAAATGTCCATTTGTGTTTAATGCTCCGGTAATAAGTTGAGATTTCCCCCATTCCTCATTCGAGTTATTCCATTTTGCAATATAAATTTTTTCATAATAACCACCTAAATCACTTAATGGAGCATCTTTAGAATGCTCTCTTGTAGAAGTGAAAAATAATTCTTTACCATCTAATGAAATAAATGGATGATAATCGTTAAACTTTGTATTTATGGAATCCGAAAGAATTTCTACATTAACTGTAACAGGCTTTTCTATTGCTATTAAGGCATATTTACATTGTGTAATATATCTATCAGGTTCGTAAAATTTTAAATCTTTTTTTCTTGCTTTCTGAGTAAATTTAGTTAATTGTTCCAAAGCTCCTTGATAAAATCCTAAATTTTTTAAAGTTAAACCGTAATAAAAATGATAAGAAATTTGTTTACCAATAGATCCCTCACTAATATCTTTAAAATATGATAATGCTTCTTCGTACTCGCCTAATTCGAAAAAACACTGAGCAACCAAAGCTGCATATTCGCCATTTTTAGGGTTTTCATTTAAATATCTTAAATAAATTTTACGAGCTTCCACAAAATCACCTGCATTCATTGCCGCATTTGCTTCGCGTAATTCAATTTTTTCTTTGATTAATTCTTTTTGACCAATTGAATTGAAGGGCAGGGTAGAAGTTAAAACTCCTGTAAACACCATAGCTTTAAAAAAACTTCTCATACTATAATTAAGGTTGGGTTTATCTAATGTTTATGAAACTTAAAAGTTTAAATATATAAAAGGAAAACGATATAAAAAAGTAGAATTAAAAAAGAGTTAAAATCATCTATTTAAAAATACGATTTAAAACTGCTATTTAGCCTTTCTTTGATCATCACAATCGTAATCTGGCATAAGAGAACAATCAACTTTAAAAGTTGTTGCTGCAATTTTTTCGTTGTATTTACGGTTGGTTAAAATAAACGTAAAAACTTTATTGGTACTTTTAGCAAACAACTCAGCTTTATGCAACTCGATGGTATCTACTGTAATGTATAATGTAATTCTTCTATATGCATTATCCGTTTTACCATCAGGATACAATTCAATCATATGTAATTTTTTACCATTTTCGGTAATTTCTTTGATGTATCTGTATTTAAATCCTTTTTCGTAAATAGTGAATAAGTTTTTAGGATTGATTTCATCCGGATCGTTTTGTTTTAATTTTGTTAAAATTATTTCCTCATCCATCGGAACAATCTCGGCAATATTGATACCATCACAAATTTTTGTAACACCAAATATTGTGTATTTGTATTTATCTCCCATTAAGGTAATTTTACCTTTTTGTTCTTCGTTTACATCATCGCTTTTAACCGACATTTTAAAATCGGCTTGGATAGAGGTGTAAGCTTTAGTTTTAGCACTTAATTGATCCAGTACTTCAGTTGCTTTTGGATCTTTTTGAGCCATAACAGAACCCAAGATACAAAGGGTTTAAATGGCAAATAAATTAAATTTTTTCATCTTTTTTAGGATTTAAAAAGTTTTACAAATGTAGTGAATTTAAAACGATATAAAATATCAAACGAGATTAAAAATCTACAATTTATTAACTAAATACTCGTTTTTTATTACACATTGTTCCTTCTATTCAAGAATTGTTCCAAACTTACTTCATCTGCAATTAAAACCTTTCGTGCTTTACTTCCTTCAAACGAACCAATTAAGCCAGCGGCTTCTAACTGGTCGATTATTCTACCTGCGCGATTATATCCTAATTTTAATTTGCGTTGTAATAAAGATGCAGAGCCTTGTTGATGCAGTACAATTATACGTGCAGCTTCTTCAAACATACTATCTCTATCTTCTAAATCTCCGTAATCATTATCGTTATCACTTCCTTCTTTAGTAAATTCTGGCAACATGTGTGCATCTGGATATCCTTGTTGGTTACCAATAAACTCGCAAATTTCCTCTACTTCAGGCGTATCAACAAAAGCACACTGAATACGAACCAAATCGTTCCCTGTGGAAAATAACATATCTCCTCTACCAATTAATTGATCCGCACCGCCGGTATCTAAAATTGTTCGCGAATCTATTTTAGAAGTAACTCTAAATGCAATACGAGCAGGGAAGTTGGCTTTTATTGTACCTGTAATAATATTAACCGACGGACGTTGTGTTGCAATAATTAAATGAATACCAATAGCACGAGCCAACTGAGCCAAACGTGCAATAGGTAATTCCACCTCTTTACCGGCAGTCATTATTAAATCCGCAAACTCATCAATTACTAAAACTATATAGGGCAAAAATTTATGTCCTAATTCGGGATTTAATTTTCTAGCGATAAATTTGGTATTGTATTCTTTTAAATTTCTGCAATTTGCATCTTTCAACAATTCGTATCTATTGTCCATTTCGATACAAAGCGAATTCACTGTATTAACCACCTTTTGGGTTTCGGTTATAATTGCATCATCCTCACCTGGTAATTTAGCTAAAAAATGTCGCACCACCTTGTTAAACAAAGTAAGCTCCACTTTTTTAGGATCCACCAACACCAATTTTAATTGAGAGGGATGTTTTTTGTATAATAAACTTACTAAAATACAGTTTAAACCAACAGATTTACCTTGCCCTGTAGCACCTGCCATTAATAAGTGAGGCATTTTAGCTAAATCATACACAAAAGTTTCGTTAGAAATGGTTTTCCCTAAAGCAACAGGCAATTCCATTTGGGATTCAACAAATTTTTTGCTGGATAAAACAGATTTCATGGGTACAATATCCGGTTCGGGATTCGGAACCTCAATACCTACAGTTCCTTTACCAGGAATTGGAGCAATGATACGAATCCCTAAAGCAGCTAAACTTAAGGCAATATCATCCTCTAAATTTTTTATTTTAGCAATTCGTACACCTGCAGCAGGAACAATTTCGTATAAAGTTACCGTAGGACCAACTGTAGCTTTTATATTATCAATTTTAATATTGTAATTTTCTAGAGTTTGAACAATATTTTGTTTGTAGGATTCTAATATTTCTAAACTCACCTTATTTTTACCTGTTTCATAATCTACCAACAAATCCATTGTAGGATATTTATAATTGGATAAATCTAAAGTAGGGTCGTAATCCGTATCTAAACCCATACGAATTTCGGCAGGATTTACAGTTTCTTCCTCTATAGTTTCGTTAATTTCAAATTCAACTTCCCCTTTAACTTCTTCCTTTTTAATCACACGAATTTCCTCAATCATGGTTTCTTCTTGAGGAACATCATCCCCAAGCATTTCCAACAATTCCTCTTCATTTTCAAATTTATCTTCCACTAAAATATTTCCTTCCCAAGGCGAGGTAGTTGTTTTGCTAATTTCGGGTTCGGGAGTAGGATAAACCGTATGAACATTAGGTTTTTTCAACTCCATTATTTCTGGTTCATCGTTTATTTCAAGTTCTTCCTCTTTAGATTTTTTTTGCATGAACGCAGCAATTGTTTTTTCTAGCTGAACATTAAAAAATAAAAATACCGAAAGAATAATTGAGAAAATCTGAATAAAAACTAATCCAGTAGTGCCTATTAAATTGGATAGCCAATGGTTTATAAATATTCCAATATTCCCCCCTAAATTTAAATCTGTTTGCTGAAAAATTAAAGCAAAAATAGAAGAAGCTAAAATAGCGTAAAACAATAAAACTCGATAACTTTTTTTAATGGGAGTAAGAATTTTGTTAAAAACAATTGCAAATCCGCTAATGAAAAACAAATACGGAAAAACAAAAGAACCTATACCAAAAGTGCTATAGATGAAAAAATGAGATATTTTTGCACCTAATGAACCCATAAAGTTTTTGGGTTGATGATTAATATCTTCAAAATCAGATATTTCATTTAATCCACTTAAAGTCCATATTTGAATTTTATCATAATCAGATTTCCAGGAAAGGAAATAAGAAAAAAAGGCAAATACTAAAAAAACAGAAGCGAAAATTAAAAACCAACCAAAGGCATAATGCACTTTTGGATTTTTAATAAAATCAACTAATTTATCGAAGATTGCAGGCTTTTTTAAACGAAATCCTTTAGATTTTTCTACTTTGGGTTTCTCATTTTTCCCTTTTTCAACTTTCGGTTTTTCAATTTTTTCTTCAATGTCCTGCAACTCGTTTTCAGTAAAAACTTCCTTTTCTACTTTAAAAGTATTACCTTCCGAGGACTTTTTTTCTCTTTTATTGTACATCGTAAAAACTACAATTCAAATTAATTAGCTAACAAATTTAATTAAGCAAGCTAAATTAATTTAAGTAGTTTTGTAAAAGTTATGAACTAATGTTTGTAGGTAAACCAAAAAAATAGCAAATTTGCAATTATACTGCAATATCTAACTTAAATAAATTTGTATGTTTTCCTTTTTTGGTACTAAAAAACCCCGACAATTTAATTACAAACCTGTGTATGTAAAAGAAGAAGAGGAGCAAAAAGAAGAATTTACCTTTGCAAAACATAAAAATTATGCAGATTTAATGTACCAAAGGTGGGACAGGGTTTCCTATAAAGAAATGTTAGCTAAAGGTAAAAAACGTACATTAACCACAATGATTGCCTTAGTGTTTATTTTGATTTTAATCATTTTAAACTTAGAAAAATTAAATGTTTGGTTAGCGCAGTTTGAATAAAAATTAATTGAAAGTTTTACATGAAGAGTATCATACAGTTATTACCAGATCATGTTGCTAATCAAATTGCGGCCGGAGAAGTAATTCAACGTCCTGCAAGTGTAGTGAAGGAATTACTCGAAAACTCCATTGATGCGGGTTCGGGAAAAATACAGTTATTGATTAAAGAAGCAGGAAGATCATTGATACAAGTTATTGATGACGGAAGTGGGATGTCGCCCTCGGATGCTAGGATGTGTTTTGAGCGTCATGCAACCTCAAAAATTAGTTCGGCGGATGATTTATTTAATTTACACACCAAAGGTTTTAGGGGGGAAGCTATGGCAAGTATTGCTGCAATAGCGCATATCGAACTAATTACCAAAATGGATGAGGAAGATTTGGGTACCAAAATTATCATGGAAGGCAGTGAGGTGATAGAAAATGAATCTTGTTCCAGCGCTACCGGTACTTCTATAGCTGTAAAAAATTTATTTTACAATGTTCCTGCTCGTCGCAAATTTTTAAAAACCAATGCAATAGAATTTAAACATATAGTTGAGGAATTTATACGCGTAGCACTAGCACATCCATCCATTTCATTTAGTTTACATCACAATGATCAATTGGTTTATTTGTTAGAATCCGGTTCTTTAAAACGTCGTTTAGTAGATTTATTAGGTAAAGCTTACGAAAATAAATTAGTACCTATTGAGGAACAAACGGATATTGTAAATATAACTGGTTATATTATTAAACCCGATTTTTGCAAAAAAACCAGAGGCGAACAGTACTTTTTTGCTAACAATCGCTTTATTAAAAATTTTAATTTAAACCATGCTGTAGTTTTGGCTTACGAGCAATTAATACCGCACGGAACACATCCTGGTTATTTTATTTTTTTAGACGTAAATCCTAACGAAATCGATATCAACATACACCCAACTAAAACTGAGGTGAAGTTTGAGGATGAACGTTCGATTTTTGCAATTTTAAAATCTAGTATTCACCAAAGTTTAAGTAAATATGCTTTAAAACCCACGCTGGATTTTGAACAGGAAAATAGTTTTGATGTAGCGCCTGTAAAAAAAGGTGATGTTATAAATGTTCCGGATATAAAAGTAAATAAAACCTTTAATCCTTTTGAAACCGATAGAAATAAAGAGAAATCCTGGGAAAAGGGAGGTGGAAGTTTACAAAATAAATCCAAGCAAAATTGGGAAAGTTTATTCGAGAAAAACAATTCTTCAAAAAATTTCTTTGATGATGAAATTCAAACTACCAATATAGAATTTGAACAAGAGGAAACACCTCAGGAATTAAATTTAGCTTTTGAAGAAAAACCTAAGATTGTTTTTTATCAACAAATTTCGCAAAAATATATTTTAACCAATCATACAAAAGGTTTTGCAATTATTCACCAACGTAGGGCGCATGAACGTATTTTGTTTGATTATTTCATAAAAAGTTTTGGCAGCTATAAGCGTCCTTCTCAACAAACTTTATTTCCGGAAATGCTCGAATTAAATCCGCAATTTTTAGCTGTTTTAGAAGAGATTCTTCCTCAGTTGCAAATTTTAGGTTTTGATATCAATCCTTTCGGACCAAATACTTACGTTATTAATGGAACGCCTGCCGATATTCCCAACATTCAAGCTAAGGAAACGATAGAATTTTTATTGGAGCAATATCTACTAAACGAAAAGGATTTTAAATCCAAAAGCGATTTTTATATAGCCAAAAGTATGGCGAGTAAAATTGCAATAAAAACGGGACATACTTTACAAAATGAAGAAATTAAACAATTGTTAGAAGAATTGTACCTTTGCGAAAATCAAAATACCAGTCCGAGTGGAAAAAAGATTAAACTCCTTTTTGAAGAAAATGAAATTACTAAACTTTTTGGAAATTAAATTATGATTAGTCAGCTATTTAATCAATTACCTCCCATAACTAAAAACATTATTTTAATTAATGTAATTATGTTTGGCGCTACTTTGTATTTCGATTATTTTACAAGTTACGATTTTACTTGGAATATGGGTTTGCACTTTTATTTAAGTGATGATTTTAAGCCTTACCAATTAATTACACACATGTTTATGCATGGCAGTTTAATGCATATCTTTTTTAACATGTTTGCTATTTTTATGTTTGGTCCGGCTTTAGAGCACAGGTTAGGACCTCAAAAATATTTCACCTTTTATTTACTTACAGGATTTGGCGCAGTTTTTTTACACTTTGCCTCTTTGTATTGGGAGGAATATGAATTGATTATGGCTGTGAAAAATATCCGAAAAACCTACGATGTGGAAGCTTTAGTTAGTTTATGGAACCAATATGGTGGCAATGTTGGAAATCCTACTTTGCGAAATCAAATATTTGTAGAACTTCAAGAAGTTGTGCAACATCCTAATCATTTAATGGCAAGTGATATTACGCGAATAAGTTCTTATTTTATAGATGGTTCTTTATCTATTGTTGTTGGAGCATCCGGTGCTTTATTTGGTATTTTGGCAGGTTTTGCCATGTTATATCCCAACCAACGTTTACTATTTATGTTTATTCCTTATCCAATTAAAGCAAAATACTTTGTTTTGGTGTATGCTTTAATCGAGTTGTATTTGGGTTTTTCTGGTGATGTTAACGATAATATTGCTCATTTTGCCCACTTAGGTGGTGCTATTTTTGGTGCTTTAGTAATTATGATTTGGAAAAAACAAGGTTCTATTTAATACTTATTTTTAATGCGTTTGAGAAAAAAAACGCCTTGGCCAACTAAGGCAGTAATGACTCAAATATACGATTTGGGATTTTGGGGAAAGGGTAGTGTAGAGGATAAATTTTATTCTGGGGATGGTTCGCACGACCCAAAAATTATACTTCCGTATATTCAATTTGTACAATCGTTTTTACAATCATTTCCAAATAAATTATCAGTTGTGGATTTAGGTTGTGGAGATTTTAATGTAGGTAAAAACTTTGTGCAATTTACTCAAAAATATTATGCTTTAGATGTTGTGGAAGAGTTGATTGCTTTTAATTCGCAAAAATTTAATTTTCCCAATGTGCAATTTTCTTGTGTAGATATAGCGAAAGATGATTTACCAATAGCCGATTGCGCAATTATCCGTCAGGTTTTACAACATTTAAGCAGTAAAGAAATTGGTTTTCTCATACCAAAATTAGCTCAATACCAATATATAATTTTAACCGAACATATACCCGATGGGGATTTTATAGCCAACAAAGATATCATAACCGGACAAGGTATTCGATTAAAACAAAATAGCGGTGTAGATGTAACTAAAGATCCATTTAATTTAAAACCAATACATATAACATTAATTTCAAAATCACAACACGCTAATTACAAAGGTTTTGTAGAGACTAAGTTATACCAAATGTTTTAGTCAGAATTTATTTAATCCAAACTCCTTTTTGTTTAATAATTGGGATATCTGTGAAATTTTTTTCGTGGATAGATTCGGGTAGGAAGATGAATTTTTTATCAAATAATGAATTGTTTTTGTAAAACGAAACCCAGTATTCGTTATTGAGTTGAAAAACTTGTTCGATAATAGGTTCGATTTTAATAAATGAACGTGCTTTTACATCTTTAAAATAATGGCGTAGGGTAGAGGATGATTTTTTTTTGCCATTCAACTGTTCGATATATCCTGTGGAGGAAACCATAACATTTTCTAAAATCGTGCGGGATTCGTTAATTAAATACACATTCCAAACTTTTTGATCCGGAAAATCCTCACTTTTTTCATGAACTACACAAACCGATACACCTTCTGCTTTTGGAAATAAAATATCTTTTTTCATTTTACAATCTGATTTTAACTAAGCTATTAATCATTCATTAAAATAAAAAAAACCGCCAAAATAGGCGGTTTTCTATTTATTATAGGATAATTAAGCTTTAAATAATGGTTTGCCGCTCATTAAACTTACTACTTCATTTTTAATATCTGCTAATTTAGCATCGTTCGTTTTGTTCATAATTGCAGTATCAATTAATTCTACAATTTTAACAACTTCATGCTCGTTAACACCTCTGGTTGTAATTGCTGCAGTTCCTAATCTAATTCCTGAGGTTACAAACGGAGATTTTGTATCAAAAGGTACCATATTTTTATTTACAGTAATATGCGCTTTACCTAAAACAGCTTCCGCTTCTTTACCCGAAATATCTTTTGCACGTAAATCAATCAACATACAGTGATTATCTG